>Ga0075030_100000008_pt1 | contig 129299 bp, 130 predicted proteins | sample LitLauG_LLR_2012_FD_71393 | JGI IMG/M metagenome (GOLD analysis project Ga0075030, IMG submission 71393) | Freshwater sediment microbial communities from Pennsylvania, USA - Little Laurel Run_MetaG_LLR_2012 | ecosystem: Environmental > Aquatic > Freshwater > Creek > Sediment | place: USA... | reverse complement strand
TCGACGTCCAGCGCCGGCCGGTCGTGGTACGTGGTCGTTGCGCCGACCGCGTGCAGGCGCCCCAGGAAGCGCCCGATGCGCTCGAGCACTCTGCGGTCCGACAGCTCGGGCGCGCGCCCGCCGCGACGGTCGAACACGGTGAAGCGGAAGCCGGCGTAAGGGTGCAGCGTGCGGCCCTGGATGCTGCGCGCAGCCACGGCCGGCACCTCGTGCTCAGCCAGTTCGGCCACGAAGGCGTGCTCCTCCAGGATGGCCGCGTCGCTCCAGCGGCCCGGGCGGTAGAACTTGACGACCACGGGGGCGGTGCGGGCGTCGGACGGGTCGTCCAGCCCGACCTGGAACACGCGGTTCTCGTAACTGTTCAGCGCCAGCAGCTGTCCGGAGGTGGTCAGCCCGATCGAATCGACCGCGTTAAGGATCAGGTCCGGCGTCAGTGTCGAGAAGGGTGCAGTGCTCCCCTCCAGGGGTGGGGGTGAGGGCGCCTTGTCGGTCATGACGCCACCGGCGCCCCATTACCCCCTCTCCCGCTTGCGGGAGAAGGCTGCACACCATTACCCCCTCTCCCGCTTGCGGGAGAGGGCTGGGGTGAGGGCGCTCTGTCAGTCATAACGGCACTCGCGCAGTCGTGGTAAAAGCGGAATCGATGGAAATTCACGCCGCACGACTAAACCTGCTGCGCGAACTGTACGCCGGCTTTGTGCGGGCGCGCGGCATCTCACGCCACTTCCGGCGCTTCACGCTGTTCGAGTCGCTGCTGCGCGATTCGGCCTCGCGCGAGGTGCTGCCGCCGCTGGCCGAGGCGCTGCTGAAGGCTTCGCGCGGCGCCCCCGACGAGGTGCTGGCGGCGCTGGGCAGCCACCCCAACGGACTGACCGAATCGCAGGCGGCGGATGTGCGGATGCGGGTCGGCCTGAACGAGGTCGGCCACGACAAGCCGCTGCCCTGGTACCTGCACCTGTGGCACTGCTATCGCAATCCGTTCAACCTGCTGCTGACGGTGCTGGCGACGATCTCCTACCTGACGGAGGACGTGCGGGCCACGATCGTGATCGGCTCGATGGTGCTGCTGTCGACCCTGGTCCGTTTCTTCCAGGAAACGCGTTCGAACAAGGCCGCCGACCGGCTCAAGGAGATGGTCAGCACGACCGCGACCGTGCTGCGACGCGACCCGGCCGAGATCGCGGCCGACGAAGCACGCCGGTTCTTCCAGGCCGTGCTGCGCCCGAAGCCGCCGCGGCGGATGGAGATTGCGCTCAAGCGCCTGGTGCCGGGCGACGTGGTGGCGCTGTCCGCCGGCGACATGATCCCGGCGGACATCCGCATCCTGTCCGCCAAGGACCTGTTCATCAGCCAGTCGGCCATGACGGGCGAGTCGCTGCCGGTGGAAAAGTTCCCGGAGCACAGAGGCCCCGCCACCACCAATCCGCTGGAGCTCGACAACATCGCGTTCATGGGCACCAACGTGGTCAGCGGCTCGGCCATCGGCGTCGTGGCGACGAGCGGCAGCCACACCTATTTCGGCGCGCTCGCGCAGAGGGTCACGGCGGCGGCCCCGGTAACGAACGCGTTCCAGGCCGGCGTGAACAAGGTGAGCTGGCTGCTGATCCGCTTCATGCTGGTGATGACGCCCCTCGTGCTGCTGATCAACGGCTTCACCAAGGGCAACACGCTCGAGTCGTGGAGGGACGCTTTCCTGTTCGCGCTGTCGATTGCGGTGGGTCTGACACCGGAAATGCTGCCGATGATCGTCACGTCGACTCTGGCCAAGGGCGCCGTGTACCTGTCGCGCAAGAAGGTGATCGTGAAGCGCCTGGACGCGATCCAGAACTTCGGCGCCATGGATGTGCTGTGCACCGACAAGACCGGCACCCTGACGCAGGACAGGATCTTCCTGTCGCGTCACTGCGGAGCCTTCGGCGAGGACTTCGACACGGTGCTGGAGTACGCCTACCTGAACAGCTACTACCAGACCGGGCTGAAGAACCTGCTCGACGACGCCGTGCTGCAGCACGCGGAGGTGCACCGCGAACTGGCGGTCGCGACCGCGTTTCGCAAGGTGGACGAGATCCCGTTCGACTTCACCCGCCGGCGCATGAGCGTGGTGGTGGCCGAGATGGATCAGCAGCACCTGCTGATCTGCAAGGGGGCGGTCGAGGAGATCCTGGCCGTGTGCACGCGGGTGCAGCACGGCGGGGCCACCCAGCCGATGACCGACGAAACGCTCGCCAGGATGCGCGAGCTGACGGCGGACCTGAACGAGGAAGGCCTGCGCGTGGTCGCGGTGGCGATCAGGCAGATGCCGCCGGCGCGCGAAACGTACGGGGTGCGCGACGAATGCGACCTGACGCTGGTCGGGTACATCGCGTTCCTGGATCCGCCCAAGGACTCCACGGCGCCGGCGCTGAAGGCATTGTCCGACCACGGCGTGGCGGTGAAGATCCTGACCGGCGACAACCAGCTGGTCACCCGCAAGATCTGCAAGGAGGTGGGTCTGCAGACGAGCGGCATCGTGCTCGGTTCGGGCATCGAGGCGATGAGCGACGAGAGCCTGGCCGAGGTGGCCGAGCAGAACAACGTGTTCGCCCGGTTGACGCCGGCGCACAAGGACCGCATCGTGCGGGCGCTGCGATCGCGCGGCCATGTCGTCGGGTTCCTGGGCGACGGCATCAACGACGCGTCGGCGATCCGCACCGCCGACATCGGCATCTCGGTCGACAGCGCGGTCGACATCGCCAAGGAGGCGGCCGACATCATCCTGCTGGAAAAGAGCCTGCTGGTTCTGGAGCAGGGGGTGCAGGAGGGTCGGCGCACGTTCGCCAACATACTGAAGTACATCAAGATGACCGCCAGCTCGAACTTCGGCAACGTGTTCTCGGTGCTGGTGGCGAGCGCTTTCCTGCCGTTCCTGCCGATGCTGCCGCTTCAGCTGCTGGTGCAGAACCTGCTGTACGACATCTCGCAGACCGCGATCCCGTTCGACAACGTCGACGCGGAACTGGTGCAGTCACCGCAGCGCTGGCGGCCCGACGACATCGGCCGCTTCATGGTCGTGTTCGGGCCGGTCAGCTCGGTGTTCGACATCCTCACGTACGCGGTGATGTGGTTCGTGTTCGGAGCCACCACCGAGGCGCAGGCGCCGCTGTTCCAGGCCGGATGGTTCGTCGAAGGTCTGGCCACGCAGACTCTGATCGTCCACATGATCCGCACCCAGAAGATCCCGTTCATCCAGTCGCGCCCGGCCACGCCGCTGCTGCTGATGACGATCGCGGTCGTTGCGTTCGGCTTGCTGATCGTGGTCGGCCCCATGGCGCACGTGTTCAGGTTCGCGCCGCTGCCGCTGGCCTACTTCTCGTGGTGGGGGGCCATGGTCGTCGGTTACGTGGTGCTGACCCAGGTGGTCAAGTCCTGGTACCTGCGGCGCTACGGCTGGCAGTAATTGTTCCGTCCCCGAACCCGCGGCAGGTTGAAGCGTTAAGCTGCGGGCTTTGTTCAGCCCCCTTGGAGCGCCCGATGCTGGAAAGCGGTTCGAACCGGGTCGACCTGCGTCTGGCCAATTCGCCCAACGCATTCGATCTGCGTCGCGTCGGGGCGCATCCCGATTTCTGGTATCCGCTGGCCTGGTCGCACGAATTGAAAGCGGGCCGCACGCTGGGCCGTCGCTTCGCCGGCCAGCCCATCGTGCTCTACCGGGGCGAGGGCGGGCAGGTCTTTGCGCTGGAGGATCGCTGCGCGCACCGCCAGGTGCCGCTGCACCTGGGCGTCGTGTGCGGCGACGAGCTCAAGTGCCATTACCACGGCTGGACCTACGATCGAAGCGGCCAGTGCGTGGAGGTGCCCTACCTGGGCAAGGAACGGCTGCCCAACGGCGTGACGAGCTATCCCGCGCGCGAGGTGGACGGCCTGATCTTCGTGTTTCCGGGCGATTCGGCCCTGGCGGAGAGCCGGGCGCCGGCCGCGCTCGGATCCTCGCAGCGCAGGGACTACAAGACCCGGCGCCTGAACCGCGAGGTGGCCTGCCACTACACCTTCATGCACGAGAACCTGTTCGACATGAACCACCAGTTCATGCACCGCAAGCAGATGGGATCGATCAGGGCCCAGTGCCTCGGCCGGCAGCACGGCGATCAATGGGCCCAGGTGGAATACAGCTTCAGCCGCACGGAAGGCAGTTCCTCGCTGGGCGAACAGGTCATCGTCGACCTGGTGCGCAAGCGCGGCGAGGCCCGCAAGGACTTCCGCGATCACATGCGAATCCGCACCGACTACCCGAGTCAGAATCTGAAGGTCTGGGTGGGGCGCGACATCCTGCCGACCGACGATCCGGTGCTGGACGTCTGGTTGTGCTACACGCCGCTCGATGCCGAGCAGCGCACCAACCGCACCTTCGGCTACCTGTCGGTCAAGAAGCCGCCGATCCCCGGCCTGATTCACGCGGCGTGGCCCTTCGTGGTCTGGTTCACGGAAAACATCTTCCGCGAGGACAAGGAGATCGTGGAGTACGAGCAGAGGGCCTACGACGCACAGGGCGCGGACTGGAACAACGAGGTGTTCCCGGCTCTGCGCGACCTGCGGGGCGTGCTGGCCCGCTGCGGCAGCCCATGCGCTCCTGACGCCCGCCGGCGCGCCGGTCAAGTGCCCCAAGCGATTGACGCCGGCCCGGACCTCGAATAGGATTTGACGCATGTACCGTGCTCAACCCGTCCTCGACTTCCTCGCCGGCGCGCCTCACGGCCGCGTCGGCGCGGTGTGCATGCTGCCGACCATTTTGCAGATCGGCGAGGGCGCAGCGCCGGCGGCGGGCCGGTTGAAGCGGTAAAAAAAGATCCTCGCACTCGAAATCCGAAGGGGCCCGCCAGAAGCGGGCCCCTTCTTTTTTGGCCGGCAGGTGAACCTGAGCGAAGGAGAACCGCTGTGAGTTCGATCCACCTACGACGCGCCAGTCCCGACGACGCGGCCGCCTACGCCCGCCTGATGGCGGACGAGGAGGTCTTCTCTCAACTGCTGCAGCTGCCGTTCCCGGATGCCTCGGCCTGGCGCAAGCGCCTGGAGACCCCGCGCGAGGCGGGGCAGGCCGACATCGACCTGGTCGCCGAGCTCGACGGCGAGGTGGTCGGCCAGGCCGCGCTGTTCTCGATGGGTGCGGCGGTGAGGCGCCGGCACGCGATGGGGCTCGGCATCGGCGTTGCCAAGCCGGCGCAGAGGCGGGGCGTAGGCAACGCGCTGATCGGCGCGCTGACCGACTATGCCGACCGCTGGGCCGGCGTGCTGCGTATCGAGCTGACGGTCTGGGTCGATAACGAGCCGGCGCAGCAGCTGTACCGGAAGTTCGGCTTCGAGGTCGAAGGCCGGCTGCTCGCGTGGGGCTTGCGCGGCGGCCGCTACGTCGATGCGATCGCGATGGCCAGGCTGCACCCGGCCTCGCCCGCGCTGGCCGCGCGCGGCGGGTCGCCCGCTGCTCCCGTCGACCGGGGATCGGGTGATTCCCGCTTCCCCGTCACGCCGGATGCACGGGCGTAGGAACGATCCCACTTGCAATGGCGCGGAGTCCGGCCGCTAATCGGGGACCCTTGCTCCACCGGGAAGAAGCCACCATGACCGCTCGCGTACTGCTCCCTCCGAGGCCGAAGCGCGTTTCGTTCGTCCGGCCCTGCGCCGATGTGGCGCTGGCGCTGTGCTGCCTGGCGCTCGCATCCGCCTCGAGCGCCCAGGTCAGACCTGCGACCCCGCAGGTCAACCCGATGACCGTGCCCGTCACGCCCGTCATCTCACCCGCGGGCCCTGCGCCCACGCTGACATCGCTGCAACAGCAGGTGACGGCATTGCAGAACCTGGTCAGCAATCTGCAGCAGCAGATCGCCGCGCTGCAGGCGACGAGCCTGCCGGTGCAACGTCAGGGACCGAACTACCTTCTGAGCGTGCCCGGTTCGCTGACCGTCCAGAGCGGGACCGGAACGATGATCCAGGGACCCACGGTCACGGTGCAGGCGAACGCGATGCTCAGCTTGCGAGGCGCGATGACCACCGTGAACGGCGGTCGCCGGCCGGCGGCGGCGATCGGCGACATGACTGCGCCGGCGGTGTGTCCGGGCCCTCCCGGTCCCGCGCTGTGCCCGCCGATGTCCCTCATCGGAGGGTCGCCCACGTTCCTGGTCCCATGAAACCCGCTAGGTGACCGCGCGGTCCAGCCGCGCGCGGATCGCTCGTACCCGGGCCGGGTCGAGGCACTCTTCGCGATCCATCCGGGCGCACAGGGCGCCGCGGAAACCCAGGTAGTCCGGGCCGAGCGCCGCCAGCGGACGCACGTCCTCCTCGCGCAGCGACCCCGCCAGTCCGACCAGCAGTCCCGCAGCGCGCGCCTGGCGCACGAAATCGGCCAGCCAGTCCTCGTCGGTCCAGTCCCGCAGGCCACCGCCTTCCTTGTTGGCGGTGTCCAGCATCACGCCGTGCCAGCCGGCTGCGGCCAGCTCGGCGGCCGCTTCCAGAGGCGGCGAGCGGTCGGCGAACAGCACCGCGATCAGCGGCACGCCGCCGACCAGCCGCGGCAGCTCCTTGATCCCGGACAGCGGCAGCTCGCGGTCGAACATCCCGATCTTGACGAAATCGGCCCCGCAGTCGGCACTCAGGCGTGCCGCGCAGCGCAGCGAAGGCAGCTCCAGCGGCAGGTCGCCGACGGTCGCGCTGACCGGCCTGCGGCCGCCGACCGCGGTGGCGATCGCGCGCAGCGTCGCGGGCAGGACCGCGCCGAGCGCGCCGGTGGAAGGCTCCTTGGCGTCGATCAGGTCGGCGCCGGCCTGCAGCGCGAACAGCGCCTCCTCGGCCGAGCGTACGCTGGCCAGCATCCGCACCCGGGGTGATCGGTTCATCGTTTCGGACCGCGTTCGCCGCGGTGGACTGCAATCGCCTCCATCAGCCAGCTCCATGCCTCCAGTTCGGGCTCGCCGGCTGTCTTGTCGATCGCGATCTTCAGGTACTCCAGTTCCGCTTCGAGCTTGCCGGCCGGCAGTATCGAGAGCCGGCTGACCAGCACCGCCGCCTCGATCACTGCCGCCTGGGCCCGGTTGAAGCCCGGGAACGGCGCGTGCATCTGGCGGTACACCGAGCGGCAACGCAGCTGCGGGCGCTGCACGTCGTCGATCAGCTCGGCGAGTTCGATCTCCTCGTGCGCCAGGCAGGACGCTAGGCGCACGCCGTCGACCCGCGTGGCGGCCGTCAGCGGCCAGTCGCGCCGCCCCACGATGCATCCGGCGAACACGCGCACGTCGTCGGTGTAGTTGATCACCGCCGCGCGCGACTGCAGCATCAGGTCCAGCGTCAGCGACGGCCGGAACGGTGCCAGCACCACGCGATCGCCTTCCTGGCGCACCCCCAGCGGCGTGACCTGCGTGCGGCCGTCGCTGCCGCGCACGGTCACGATGGTTTCGAAGATCCGTTTCATCCCGGCATCACTTGCGCGCGGCGCGCTTGCGGCGTGCCGCCAGGGTCGGCCCGGGGGCGCGGTGCGCCAGGCGGTCCTCGGGCGGCCGCTCGTAGGCACAGCCCCATTCGAGGTCCTCGTCCTGCGAGTAGCGCTTGCCCAGCTGCCAGGCGATCTGCGCGCGCGCCAGCTCCACCCCCAGGTAGAAGGCGTGCGCGCCGTCCTGCTCGACGTCCAGGCCCGGATACAGCTCGTAGGGGTCGGTCGCCACCGACAGGCCGCTGCGGTTGAACACGTGGATGCCGCGCTCGTTGACCTGGATCCGGAAATTGGGGTCCCGCACCTCGGCCGCGAGCTGCTCGATTTCCCGGCTCGAATAGGGAAACGGCCGGCGCGCGTGCACCGTGAGCAGCGCGTCGGTCAGGTCGCGCGGAAGCGATTGCGACTCGCGCGCAGCGTACATCATGCGCCGCGCCCAGTCGGCCTCGCGCACCGCGCGCCGGCAGTGCGGGCTGACCTCGGTCGTCAGGATCGCGTTCAGCCGCAGCTCGACCGCCACCCCCAGCATCACCGCGGTGGTGCCGCTGGAGTCGGCGTCGGTGAGCTCGGTGACGTTGCCGGTGCCCATCAGGATGGGCACGTCGGGCTCGAGCTCGCGCAGGCTCTGGTAGCGCAGCAGCGAGCGGGTGAACCCGAACTGGATCGGCTCGAGCACCGGGTCGGCCAGGAACGCACGGCCGCGCCGCCGCATCAGCTCGATCGCCTGCCGCAGGGAATCCAGATCGCCGGGCTGCGACGGGATCAGCACCGGCGTGGACTCGACCTGGTCGGCGATGTCGATCGATTCGGGCGTCAGGCTCAGCAGGTAATCGGCGCCGGCCCGCCCCGCGCTCAGCAGGTCCTCGCGTTCGAGCGAATCGACGCTGACGCGAAAGCCGGCCGCGCGCAGCACGCGCACCGCCTCGGCCAGGTGCGGGAACGGCGTATCGGGCAGGCACCCCAGGTCGATCACGTCGGCCCCGTCGCGCCGGTAGGCCTGCGCGCGCGCGACGATCGCCTCCAGGGTGAGGTCGGGCGCATCGACGATCTCGGCGAAGATCTGCACGTCGTGCCGGGACAGGTCGACCCCCTTACGCTGGCGGCCGAAGTGCTCCGGCAGGTCGCGCAACTCGTCCGGGCCCCGCTCGACCTTCAGGCCCAGCGTCCGGCCGAGGGCCTCCAGGTCGCCGCGGCAGCGGCCCGGGACGATCACGCGATCGACCCCGTCGGCGCGTGAAAAATGGCGCCCGATGAAATCGGCCGTCATCAGTCCGGCCACGCTGATCGGCAGGCGCACCACGCGGTAGACGAATTCGTCCGGCGCCATCTCCTCGAGCACGGCGCGCAGGTTGCGCTCGGCCAGCGCGCCCGTCAGGAACGCGATGTGTTCCGGCATCCGCTCAGAGCTCCTGCAGCCGCCGCTCGATCGCGGCCTGCAACCCGGCCACATCGGTGACGACGGTCGTGTATTCGAAGCCGCGCAGCCGGTCCGTGTTCTGCAGATCGATCCGGCGCGGATACAGCGTCACCCACTCGCCCGGCGCCTCGGTCGTGACCACGGGCTCGGTGTCGCAGGCGAACACGATGCTGGGAATGCGGCACTTGCCGGCCTGCGCGAACATGTTGGTCGCCAGCGTATCGGAGATTCCCGCCACGCACTTGGCGACCGTGCCCGAGGTGGCCGGCGCCACCACCAGCGTGTGGTACTGGCCCTTGTACAGGAAGCTCACCGGCACGGCGCTGGCGGTGTTGTCGCGCATCACGCGGAACTGCGCGCGCAGCGCCTCGACCGGAAGGTCGTACATCCGCAGCACCTCTTCGGCCGCGCGCGTCAGGAACAGGTCCACCTCCGGCAGCGAGCGCGCGATCTCGAGCGATTCCTTCAGGAAGTGCCCAGAGCCGGTGAGCGCCCAGGCCAGGCGTGGTCGTTCCTTCGTGTTCATCGCGGCTGCCGGCGGAAGACAGGCGTCAGTGTAAAGAACCGGCAGCGCCGTGGCCAAAGCTCAGTAAGATGCCGGGTTTGAACGCCGGCCCGGGCGGCCGATCCCTCCCATGTTGAACATTCCCGCAGGAATCCGGACGCTGTTGATCATCAACGTCGCCGTCTTCGGGGTGGAGATCCTGGGCGGCGCCGACTGGTCGGTGGAGTACTTCGCACTGTGGCCGGTCGGCACCTCGGCCTTCGAGCCCTGGCAGCTGATCACGTACAGCTTCCTGCACGACCCGGTCAATCCGTTTCACCTGCTGTTCAACATGTTTGCGCTCTGGATGTTCGGCGGCGACATCGAGCGGGTGTGGGGCCGCAACCGCTTCCTGACGTACTACTTCGTCTGCGTGCTGTCGGCGGGTCTGACGCAGGTGCTGGTCGCCTACTGGTTCGGGTCGCCCACGCCGACCATCGGCGCCTCGGGCGGCGTGTTCGGCGTGCTGCTCGCGTTCGGGATGATGTATCCGAACCGCACGATCCTGCTGATCTTCCCGCCGATCCCGATGCCGGCCTGGCTGCTGGTGACGCTGTACGGACTCTTCGAACTGTATGCCGGCGTGACCGGCGCCATGGGAGAGGTCGCGCATTTCGCGCACCTGGGCGGAATGCTCGGCGGCTACCTGATGATCCGCTACGGCCGTTCGCGCCGCTAATTAATGCTTCCTGCAGAAGTAATGTCCTACTTTAGGCAAAAAGAGAGAGCACAGTGCTGGAGGAACGATTCCAGTAGTGCGTGATCGGCTCGGATGGTCTGGGTGGCGAAATGCGTCTGGTCGATCAGTTCATCGAGCTCGTGTGGGGTGAAGTTCGCCAGGCAGTTGGTCTTGGCATAGCCCCAGATCAGCTCGACCGGATTCAGTTCCGGTGCATACGGCGGCAGCAGCGTGGCGCGGATGCGATGCGGGTTGCGCTCGAGCCAGCCTTTAACGGGTTGCCCGCGATGGGCGTTCAGGCGGTCCCACACCAGCTCGATCGGCGCGCGCACTGCGCGGCACAGCTGCTTCAGGAACGTCAGGATGTGCTCTCCGTCGAAGCTGGCCCCGGGCAGCAAGCTGAAGTAGGCACGCACGCGCCGACGTGGCGTCACGATCAGTGCTGCAATCACGGATACGTTGATGCGGTAGCGGCCGCGCTGCCTGAGCACCGGCGTGTGTCCCCGCGGCGCCCAGCTGCGCCGTACCACGGGACCCATCAGAAAGCCGCTCTCGTCTATGAAGACGATCGCCGCGCCGCGGCGCCTGGCGTTTTTTTTACCCGCGGCCAGTCTTCGTGGATCCAGCGGCGGATTTGCTCCTCGTCGCGTTCGATGGCGCGTCGCGCCGGTTTCTGTGGACTCCAGCCCAGATCGTGTAGCAGCCGTCCGATGTGATCGACGTGATACTGAACCCCAAAGCGCTGCTCGATGAGCTCGGCCACCCGCGGACAGGTCCACAAGTCCGTACCGAAGCCTGCCGCCAGCGGTCCCTTCAGCAACAGGCCTTCAAGCCGGCGCCGGTCCTTGGCACTGAGCTTCGGCGGTCGCCCTGGCGCCGGCTGTGCCTTCACACCTTGCTCGCCGCCGATTCGCGCCGCCGCCTTCCAGCGCCGCACGCTGCGCCGATCCACGCCGATTCGCTTGGCCACCTCGGACGGCAACAACCCCTCGCCGAGCAGTCCGAGCGCCGACAAGCGTCGACGCTCCAATTCCTCTGGGCTTCCGGTCGGTCGCATAGAGCACCTCCGACCAGAAGTATAGGACATTTATTTTGCAGGAACCATTAGCTGCGCCGCGAACGGCCGGCCCCGCGCGCCGGCGCGCGGCTCAATCCGTCTTGGGTTTCCACAGCGCGAGCACCGCGCCGGTCGGGTCGGTGATGATGCTGAAGTGCCCGGCTCCCGCAACCCCGGTGGGCTCCTTGATCACGGCCGCTCCCAGCGACCTGGCCTTTTCAGTGGCGGCGGCGATGTCGTCCACCTGCACGTAGTCGAGCCACATCGACGGCGCGCCGGGCATCGGATGCTTCATGATGCCGCCGCCGGTGCCTTCGCCGACCCGGATCAGGGTGTACGTCTCGGCTCCCATCGGGAAGTCCTCGAACTCCCAGCTGAACAGCTTGCCGTAGAACGCCTTCGCCTTGCCCACATCCGTGGTGTTCAGCTCCACGTGAACGAACGGATTCGCCATCGCAGTCTCCAGATAACGGGGTCCGGGGCGCCCGATCGTACGCCCGCTATGTGTCGGCGCGGTGGCCTTCCGCTGCGCTGGTGCCGGCCGAGCGCCAGCCGCAGCCGGCGTGCATTCCCGCCCGGAACTTCTCGCGCTCCTCCGGCGTCATCTTCTCCAGCCGCTCGGCCAGCCGTGCGCGCCAGGGAAGATGTCCGCCGGCCCGGCCTCGCAGGCCGCCGACCAGCAGCCGGCACAGGACCAGCAATCCGACCGCCTGCGCGAACCCGATCGGACGCCATCCGAACAGGTCCGGCGCCAGCCAGTTCCACAGGCTCATCACCGCCAGGCCGACCACGGCCACCGCCAGTACCGCCAGCACGAGGACTTTCAGACCCCACCTGACGCGGTTTGCTCTCATCATCCGTTCCCTTCCTGCGATTCGAACTCCAGGTAGATCCGCCGCAGCCGGCCGCGCAGGTGCTGCACGGCGTAGCGTTTGCGGGACAGCAGCGTGTTGATGTTCTGGCCGGTCCGTGCCGCCAGCTCCCGGAAGCTTTTTCCCTCCAGCTCGTGCGCGACGAAGACTTCGCGCTGCTCGGGCGGCAGCTCTTCCAGCGCCGCATCCAGTTCCTCCAGCAGCACGCGGCGCGCGTAGCGGGCCTCCGGTCCGGCTTGTGGCGACGGCAGCATTTCGTCCAGAGCGGCTACGCCGTCCTCGGTGTCCAGGTCGGGCCAAACCCGGACCGGGCTGGAGGACCGCCGGCGATAGCGGTCGATGATGCGGTTGCGTGCGACGCGCAACAGCCAAGCGCCGATCTGTTCGATCTGGCCGAACGTCCGTACCGATTCCACCAGCTCGCCGAAGACGTCCTGCAGGATGTCCTCGGCATCGCCCGGGTCCGGCACCCGGCGCCGGATGAAGCTGCCAAGCCGCTTGCGCTCGCGCGCGACCACCTCGGCGATTTTCCTGTCCTGGTCAAGCAGGACCTGATCCAGTGGCGGGGCGGCATCCATGGCAGCTAAGACGTCCGGGGCGGGGAAATATTGCAGGCCGCGCCCCGAAAGGGGCGGGCGGTCGAACGGTGCAACCGCTCTAGCCGATCATACCCGCGGCCACGGTGTCGAAATTGGCCGCGTCGATCAGGATGAAGCTGCCGGTGGACCGCAGCGCCTCGTAGGCGTCGACCGCGATCGGGTGCTGGGTGGCGATGGCCAGCCGCGCGATTCCATTGGGTTCGACCGCATCGGCGCTCTCGCGCCAGGCGAGCGCTTCGATGTCCAGGTGCGCGGCGATGCGGGTGATGCGCGCACGCGTCTCGCGCGTGCCATGACGCAACAGGTACTCGCGCTGCGGCTCCAGGGCGCGCGGGCCGAGCCAGCACACCGTCGCGCTGAACGTCGAGGCCGGCTCGGGTGCACCGGCGTCGTCGGGTGCGATCAGGTCGCCGCGCGAGATGTCGATGTCGTCCGTCAACTGCACCAGTACCGACTGTCCGGCCACCGCCCGGTCGAGCTCGCGCTCGCCGATCCGCACCGACGCCACGCGGCTGGTGTGCCGCGACGGCAGCACCACGATCGGATCGCCGACGCCGATCGTGCCGCTCTCGACGCGTCCCGCGTAACCGCGGAAGTCCGATTGCGACGGCCGGCAGACCCCCTGCACCGGTAGGCGCAGCGGCGCACGCGCGTCGGCCTCGTGCGCCGGCGCCTGCTCCAGCAGTTCGATCAGCGTCGGTCCCGGGTACCAGCCCAGGCGCGTGTCGCGCTCGACCACGTTGGCCCCCTCCAGCGCCGAAATCGGGATGTACTCGGTGCTCACATGCAGCGACGGCTGCTGGTCCAGCCAGGTGCGGAAGTCGGCTGCGATCGCGTCGAACCGCGCCTGCGAGTAGTCGAGCAGGTCCAGCTTGTTGACGGCCACGATCAGGTGCCGCACGCCGACCAGCCCCGCGATGGTCGCGTGCCGGCGCGTCTGGTCGATGATGCCCTTGCGGGCATCCACCAGCAGCACCGCCGCGTCGGCCGTCGAGGCCGCGGTCACCATGTTGCGGGTGTACTGGACGTGCCCGGGACTGTCGGCGATGATGAACTTGCGGCGGGCGGTGGCGAAGTAGCGGTAGGCCACGTCGATCGTGATGCCCTGCTCGCGCTCCGCCACCAGACCGTCGGTCAGCAGCGACAGGTCCGGCGCGGCCAGCCCGCGCCGCTGCGCGTTGCGCTCCAGCGTGGCGAGCGTGTCGCTCAGCAGCGCCTTGGTGTCGTACAGCAGGCGCCCGATCAGCGTGCTCTTGCCGTCGTCGACGCTGCCGCACGTCAGGAACCGCAGCACGCCGCGGTCGTCGGCGCAGGCCGCCGGCTGCAACAAGCGGTCACCGCGCATCAGAAATATCCCTCGCGCTTGCGCTGTTCCATCGATGCCTCGGAGGTCTGATCGTCCATACGCGTAGCGCCGCGCTCCGTGAGCGTCGCCTGCACCGTCTCGGCCAGGATCTCGTCCAGGGTGGCCGCGGTCGAGGCGACCGGACAGGTGCAGGATATATCGCCCACGGTGCGGAAGCGCACGCTCAGCGTCTCGACCGTCTCGCCTTCGCGCGCAGGCGTCAGGTCGGTGACCGGGACCAGCGCCGTCCCGCGGCGCACCACCGGCCGCCGGTGCGCGAAGTACAGGCCGGGAACCTGCAGCCTTTCGCGCCCGATGTACTGCCACACGTCCAGCTCGGTCCAGTTGCTGATCGGGAACACCCGCATGTGCTCGCCGGCGGCCACACGCGCGTTGTACAGGTTCCACAGCTCGGGGCGCTGGTTCTTCGGATCCCACTGCCCCCAGCCGTCGCGGAAGCTGAAGACGCGCTCCTTGGCGCGCGCCTTTTCTTCGTCGCGCCGCGCCCCGCCGATGCAGGCGTCGAAGCCGAACTCGGCGATCGCGTCCAGCAGCGTGACCGACTGGTGCTTGTTGCGAGATTCGTCGGGGGCGCGCAGCACCACGCGCCCGGCCGCGATCGACTGCTCGACGCTGCGTACGACCAGCCGCTCGCCCAGTTCGGCGGCGCGCCGGTCGCGGAATTCGATCACCTCCGGGAAGTTGTGCCCGGTATCGATGTGCATCAGCGGGAAGGGGAAGCGCGCCGGCCGGAACGCCTTGGCCGCCAGGTGCAGCAGCACGATCGAATCCTTGCCCCCCGAGAACAGCAGCACCGGGTGGGCCGCCTGGCCGGCGACCTCGCGCAGGATGTGGATCGCCTCCGATTCGAGCCAGTCCAGGTGGGAAAGCGTGCGCCCCTGCGAAACGGCCGCGTTCATACGGCCACCCGGAGCGGGATCGGGGCCGGCCGATGCGCGTGCAGGCCGCATTCCCTGCTGTCCGGGTTTTCCCACCACCAGCGCCCGGCTCGCACGTCCTCGCCCTGCGCGATCGCGCGCGTGCAGGGTGCGCAGCCGATGCTCGGATAATGCCGGTCGTGCAGCGCGTTGTAGGGAACGTCGCGGCCGCGGATGTAGTCCCACACCTGCTGCTCGGTCCAGTCGTGCAGCGGGTTGAACTTCTCGATGCGCAAGGCGTCGTCCCAGGCGCGCACGGCCAGCTGCGCGCGCGACTCCGCCTGGCGCGCCCGCAGCCCGGTGACCCATGCGTGCCGGCACGCCAGCGCGCGCTTCAACGGCTCGACCTTGCGCACCCCGCAGCAGGACTTGCGGTTCTCGATCGAGGCATAGAAGCCGTTGATGCCGCGCTCCCGTACCAGCGTCTGCAGCGCCTCCGCGTCCGGATAGAACGTCTCGAAGCAACGCCCGTAGCGCTGTTCGACCTGCTGCATCAGCGCGTAGGTCTCCTCCGGCAGCCTTCCGGTGTCGATCGTGAACGCGTCGATCGCGAGGTCGTGGCGCCGGATCAGGTCCAGCACCACCATGTCCTCGGCGCCAAAACTGGTCGAGAACGCGGCCGGCGCCAGCGAGGCCGCTTCGCGCAGCACGGATAGCGCCGAATCGGTCAGGGGGTTCATGACCCGGTGACCGCGGTCCGGTCCAGGCGCCGGTAGGCCGGCAGCGCCGGGTCGACCGAGCCCTGGTACGAATCCGAGAAATCCGACAGCGACGCCAGGGCCTCGTCGACGTTGCGGTCGGCGCGCAGCGCGAAGCTGTCGAAGCCGACCCGCTTCATGAAGAAGAGCTGGTCGCGCAGCACCTCGCCGATCGCGCGCAACTCGCCGCGCCAGCCGTGGCGGCGCCGCAGCAGCGCGGCGGTCGAGTAGCCGCGGCCGTCTGCGAACACCGCAAAGCGCACTGCGATCAGCGCGAGCGAGCCGAACAGCGGCACGGCTTGCGAGGGCTCGTCGGCCGCTGCCAGCCACACCCCGACCGGCGCGGCCGTGGCCAGGCGCTGCGGCTGCGCCAGCGCGGTGGCCAGCGGAATCAGGCAGCCCGGCTCGCCGTTCCAGGCCGCGCCGTCCTCGACCACGCTCCACGCGTCGTCGACGACCTGCGCCCGGCCCTCGAGCAGGCGGATGATGCGGCGCTCAGGCATGGGCGACGCTTTCCGATTCGGCCGCGGCGGAGCCCGGCACCGCGTAGGCGGCGTCCTTGAACGGCGCCAGCCCGACGCGCGAGTAGGTTTCGATGAAGCGCTCCTCGGGCTTGCGCAGCACCACGTACATGTCGAGTATCGCCGCGATCACGTCCGGCACCTGCCCGGCCGAGAACGACGGACCGATCACGCTGCCCACGCGCGTTGCGTCCGGATCGGGCCCGACTTCGCCGCCCAGCGTGAGCTGGTAGAACTCGGCGCCCTGCTTGTCCACGCCCAGGATCCCGATGTTGCCGACGTGATGATGGCCGCACGAATTGATGCAGCCCGACATGTTCAGCGTCAGGTCGCCCAGGTCGTGCACGTAATCGGCGTCGTCGAAGCGCTGCTGGATCGCCTCCGCGATCGGCAGCGATTTGGCGTTGGCGAGCGAGCAGAAGTCCCCGCCCGGGCAGCACACGATATCGGTCAGCAGGCCGATGTTCGGCGTGGCCAGGCCCAGGCCGCGCAGCTCGGTCCACAGCGCGAACAGGTCCGATTCGGCCACATCCGCCAGCAGCAGGTTCTGCTCGTGCGTCACCCGCAGCTCGCCGAAGCTGTAGCGCTCGGCCAGGTCCGCCACCGCGTCCATCCGATCCGCGTCCAGGTCGCCCGGGGCGGCGCCGGGGCGCTTCAGCGACAGCGTGACGGCCGCATAGCCCGGCACGCGGTGCGCGCCGGCGTTGCGCCCGTGCCAGCGCGCGAAGCCCGGGTGGGAGGCGAGGTGGCGCTGCAGCTGCTGCGACGGCGCCGCCAGCTTCCGGTAGGGCGGGGGCGCGAAGCCCTCGGTCACGCGCGCCAGCTCCTGCCCGGTGATGGTGGCCGGTCCGTTCTCCAGGTGGGCGAATTCCGAATCGACCTCGCGCGCGAACTGCTCCGCGCCGAGCGAGCGCACCAGGATCTTGATCCGCGCCTTCCACAGGTTGTCGCGGCGGCCGTACCGGTTGTACACGCGCAGCACCGCTTCGCAATACGACAGCAGGTGCTGCCAGGGCAGATCGCGCCGGATGATGGTGCCGACCACCGGCGTGCGCCCCATGCCACCGCCGGCCAGCACGTCCGCGACCACGCCGCCCGCGCCATCGCGCCTCAGGTAGATCCCGATGTCGTGCATCGCGGCGACGGTGCGGTCGGCACCCTGCGCGCCGGTCAGCGCGATCTTGAACTTGCGCGGCAGCCAGGAGAACTCCGGGTGAAACGTGCTCCACTGGCGCACCAGTTCGCAGTACGGGCGCGGGTCGACCTGCTCGTCCGGGGCGATGCCGGCCATCGGATCGGACGTGATGTTGCGTACGGCGTTGCCCGAGGTCTGGATCGCGTGCATCTGCACGGTCGCTAGCGCCTGCAGGATGTCCGGCGTGTCCTCCAGCCGCGGCCAGTTGTACTGGATGTTCTGGCGCGTGGTGAAGTGCCCGTAGCCGCGGTCCCACGTGCGCGCCACGTGCGCCAGCATCCGCATCTGGCGCGACGACAGCAGCCCGTACGGGATCGCCAGCCGCAGCATCGGTGCGTGGCGCTGCAGGTACAGGCCGTTGCGCAGGCGCAGCGGACGGAACTCGTCGTCGGTGAGTTCGCCACGCTGGTAGCGGGCGACCTGGTCGCGATACTGCGCGACCCGTTCCTCGATCATCCGCTGGTCGAATTCGGTGTACTGGTACATGTCAGATGATCACCAGGCGGGTTCCGACCAGCGTGAGCATCGCGGCCAGCAGCACCCGCAGCGCCTTCTCAGGCAGACGGTCCGCCAGCAGCGCCCCCAGCGAAATGGCGGGGACCGATCCGATCAGCAGCGCGCCCAGCACCAGCCAGTTCACGGTGCCGAGCGCCACGTGGCCGAGCCCGGCCACCAGCGTCAGCGGAATCGCGTGGGCGATGTCCACCGCGACCAGGCGCTTGGCTGTCAGGGTCGGATACAGGAACAGCAGCGCCACCACGCCGATCGCGCCGGCGCCGACCGAGGTCAGGGTGACCATCACCCCGATCGCCACGCCCAGTGCGACGGTGGGCAGGCGCCGGACCGCGGCCGCTTCTCCCGCCGGCGACTGGATCGGCCCGCGCATGAAGCGCCGGCCGAGCGCCTGGATGCGGGTGCGCAACAGCAGGCTGGCGGCCGTCAGCAGCAGCGCCGCGGCCAGCGCCGGCCGCACGATCGCGGCGAACTGCGCGGCGTCCGGGTGCCAGGCGCGCAGCGCCACGATCGTTGCCAGCGCGGCCGGAACCGATCCGAGCGCAAGCCACCCGGTCAGCGGCCAGTCCATGTTGCCGCGCCGCCAGTGGGTCAGCGCACCGCTGAACTTCGTGATCGAAGCGAACAGCAGGTCGGTGCCGACGGCCACCTGGGCCGGCAAGCCGAACACGAGCGTAAGCAGCGGGGTCATGAGCGACCCGCCACCTACGCCGGTTGCGCCAACCACCGCGCCCACGACGGCACCGCCCACGATGTATTCGAGCAACACAGCCCGCACCCGAGATCAGAGTCCGACAAGGCTATTGACTCGGCCTGTCGGTGGGAACGATCAGATCGGAATGTCCATATGCTGGGACGGTATGAGCCGAGGCCGCGTTAAGGCGCACGGGTTGAATTGCGAGCCGCCGCACCCATCTGCCCCCCATGGAATCCGTCCAACCGGCTGCGGCCGACCTGGCCGGGCAGGCCGGTGGGGACGATGCGAAGCTGCTGGACGCGTACTCGCGGACGGTGGTCGACGCCGTCGCGCGCGTGGGCCCGGCCGTGGCGGCGATCTCGGTGCGGCGCCGGGTGGCCGACCGCGACGGACGGACGCACGAAGTCGGCGGCACAGGCTCGGGCTTCGCGTTCACGCCGGATGGATTCGTGCTGACCAACAGCCACGTGGTACATGGCGCCAGTTCCGTGCATGTGGTCTTTCCCGACGGCTCCGAGTTCGACTCGGATCCGATCGGCGACGATCCGGCCGCGGACCTGGCCGTGGTGCGGGTGGGCGCCAGTGCGCTGGCCGTCGCCCGGCTGGGCCGCTCGGCCGCGCTGCGGGTCGGACAGCTGGCGATCGCGATCGGCAATCCCTACGGATTCGAGAACACCGTCACGGCCGGCGTGATTTCCGCGCTCGGCCGCTCGCTGCCCGCGCGCGACGGCAGCCTGATCGAAGACCTGATCCAGACCGACGCGGCGCTGAACCCGGGCAACTCGGGCGGACCCCTGGTGAATTCGGCCTCCGAGGTGATCGGCGTGAACACCGCGATCGTTCCGGGCGCCCAGTCGTTGTGCTTCGCGGTCGCCGTCGACACCGCGCAATGGGTGGTGACCCAGCTGCTGGCGCACGGGCGCGTGCGGCGGGCGTTCATCGGGCTGACCGGCACGACCGCTGCGATACCGCGCCTGCTGCAGCGCGCGATCGGGGTGGTCCAGGAGCGCGGCGTGCGGGTCGGGGACGTGGCGCCCGACAGTCCGGCGCTGGCCGCCGGCATCGAGCCGGGCGACTGGATCATCGGACTGGACGGCGTCGCCGTTTCATCGATCGGCGAATTGCGCCGGCTGCTCGACCACACGCGCATCGGCCGCCTGTGCGCGGTGCGCGCGGTGCGCGGCGCAAAGCTGCTGCACCGGGTGATCACGCCGCGCGAGCAGCGCTAAGTCTCGCTCTCCTCTCCCGCTCGTGGGGAAGGGGTCGCGGGTGGCTTACTCCCCTCTCCCGCTTGCGGGAGAGGGGCCGGGGGTGAGGGCGTTCGGCCGTGGCCGTGGCACCGAATGCTCCCAATCCGCCAGCAGCGCCCGCAAGGCCGCGATGAACGCCAGCGGCTGGTCCAGTATCAGGTGGTGATGCGCCTGCGGAATTTCGACCAGCGGGGCATTCCGGTTGAGCAGCGTGTACATGTACTCGCCGGTCTCGGGGGGAACGATGGCGCTGAACTCGCCGCGCATCACCGCGACGCGACAGCGGACCTTGGCCAGATAGTCGCGGGGCGACCCGAGGGAGGCCCGCAGGAACACCTTCGGATCGAATTTCCAGGTCCATCCGTCCGCGGTCTGGCGCACCGAATGGCGGGCGATGTGGTCGAGGATGAAGCGGTGCTCGCACGGCTGCTCGGGGATGAGCCTGAAGTGGGCGACGGCGGTCTGAAGGTCGGGATAGGTCTTCGGAGCGCGAAACGTCCTCCCGCCCTTTCCTTCGTTGCTCTCCGGGTCCGGTTTCCGTACCGGCGCGTCGACGATGATCGCTCCGGCGAGTCGGTCGCCGTAGATCGCGGCCGTTGCGATGCTCACCAGGCCTCCCATGCTGTGTCCGACCAGAACCGGTGGCCGGCCCCCGGCGGCATCGTCGCTGACCGCGATCATCTCCTGTGCCCAGCCCTCGACCGGGTAGCTTTCCCGGTGTCCGCTGTCGCCATGGCCGCTCAGGTCGGGCGCGATCACGTGGTAGTGCCGCGAAAGCTCCGGCGCGAGGGCGCTCCACCACATCGCATGGGCGGCGCCGCCGTGCACCAGCACCAGCGGCGGCTTTTCGGAGTCGCCCCACGCCAGGTAGTTGATCGGGCACCCCGTCACGGTCAGCACGCGCTTCTGGAACGGTGCTGCGATCGCTTCGGCAAACCATCGCGGAGGGGCATCTTGCAAGATCACGACTCCTTATGTGCGTTCGCGGCCCTTTGCACCAGTTGCGCAACCGCGCTCGCGATGAAATCGAGCATCCCGGGCAGCTCCGACAGTACCGGCAGCAGGCTGACCGCGACCTCGGGGTGGCGCTGTCCGAATGCAGCCAGCAGCGGTGGCAGGTCGTTGTCGATATGCCCGGCACCGGCCCAGAACACGGGAACCACGTGGATGCGCCGGGCTCCCTCGGCCGCCACCGCCTCCAGCGCCTCCGGCAGCGTGGGCGATTGCAGCTCCAGGAACGCGGTGCGCACGCTCGCCGGACCGCCGCGCGCCCGCAGCTCGATGGCCAGCGCGTGCAAGGGCGCCGACCAGCGCGCATCGCGCGCGCCGTGCGCGAACAGGATCACCGCCTCGCGGGACTGCATCGGCACATTATGCCGGGCGTCACCGGGGCATCGCGGCCTACCGCGCGCGGCGGTGCGGCGTGGGCGCCGCGCATTCAGTCTGTATGATCTTCACAGGCGGCCCATGGAGTTTCCCGTGGGCGCGCGCCCAGGGACGGGAGGACCAGCATGGCATCGGTGAACAAGGTGATTCTGATCGGTAATCTCGGGCGCGACCCGGAGACCCGCTACAGTCCTGACGGGGCGGCGATCACGAACGTGTCGGTCGCGACCACCTCGCAGTGGAAGGACAAGACCACCGGCGAAAAGCGCGAGGAAACCGAGTGGCATCGCGTGGCGTTCTTCGGGCGCCTGGCCGAGATCGCCGGCGAATACCTGAAGAAGGGCTCGTCGGTCTACATCGAGGGCCGGCTGCGCACCCGCAAGTGGCAGGACAAGGACGGGCAGGACCGCTACACCACCGAGATCGTGGCCGACGTGATGCAGATGCTCGGTTCGCGCCAGGGCGCCGGCACACCCCCGGAAGACGAACCACGCGCGCAGCGTGCCGCGCCCAAGCCGGCGACGGCCAAGGCCGCCAAGGAACCGGCCGGCGGCGGGGTGGCGGACATGGACGACGACATTCCGTTCTAGCAACAGTTTTCGCAGGACGTAAACAAAGGCCCCGTGGCTTCGCGGCCGAAACTGACGATTTCCTCGGGGCTGGACTCCTTTCTGTCCGGCGGCGACGAGGCGTTCATTAAGATGCACGAAGCCATGCTGGTGCTCCAGCACGCCGATCCGCGGCTGGCGCGGGTCGTCGAGTTGCGCTATTTCCGCAACCACAGCGTTCAGGAGATCTCCAAGGCGCCCGAGCTGACGGAGAGAACCGTCAAGCGGGACTGGAACAAGGCCCGGCGCATCCTGCTGAAAGCGCTCAAGAAGGGAGTCAGCGAACCCGGCATCGTTTCTCGCCGATGGCAATAGCCGCTGAATTGCCCGAGCCCGGATTCGATACGCCGGACCGAATCCTGGTCGAGGCGCGGCTGCTGGCCGCCCTGCCCGAGGGCGAGGTCGAACCCAGATTGGGGGTACTGCGGCTGCGGTACCGCGAGGCGCCCTCGCTCTTCACGCCGGAAGCCTTGCAGCTGCTGCGCCAGGCCGGCGAACGCGCGAAGCAGGCACGCGCCGGCGCCGGTGACGAACTCGCGCTGCAGACGCTCAAGTCGGTGTTCGGGTATCCGCAGTTCCGCGCAGGACAACTGGAGATCATCCGGGCCGCGCTGGCTGGGCGCGACTGCCTCGGGGTGATGCCGACCGGGGCCGGAAAGTCGGTGACCTACCAGATTCCGGCCCGCCTGATGGGCGGGGTGACGCTGGTGGTGTCTCCGCTGATATCCCTGATGAAGGACCAGGTCGACGCGATGGGCGAGGTCGGCATCCGCGCCACGTTCCTGAACTCGTCCCTCGACCCGGCCGAGCGTTCGCGGCGTGAGGCGCATCTGCGGGCGGGCGAGTACGAGATGCTCTACGCCGCGCCGGAGGGAATCGACGCGTCGGTCGGCCGGTTGCTGGACTCGCTCGATCTGAGGCTGGTCGCGGTCGACGAGGCGCACTGCATCAGCGAATGGGGACACGACTTTCGCCCGTCCTACCGCAACCTGGCCGGCTTGAAGCAGCGCTTCAAGGGAATCACCGTGCTGGCGCTAACCGCGACCGCGACGCCGCACGTGAAGAACGACATCATCGAGCAGCTCGCGCTGAAGGATCCGCTGGAGGTTCGCGGCTCGTTCTTCCGGTCCAATCTGAGCCTGTTCGCCGTTAAGAAAGGACAGGGGCAGGGCGAAGGCGTGCGCGACATGATCCTGCGCTTCGTGCGCGAACGGCGCGGCGAGTCCGGGATCGTCTATTGCCTGTCGCGCAAGGCCGCCGAAGCGACCGCGGAGTTCCTCGAGGCAAAGGGTGTGCGGGCGGCGCCCTACCACGCGGGCATCGCACCGGAGCAGCGAGCCAGCACGCAGGACCGGTTCAGCCGGGACGAGCTCGATGTGGTCTGCGCGACCATCGCCTTCGGCATGGGCATCGACAAGTCCAATGTCCGTTTCGTGCTCCACCGCGACATGCCGCGCTCGGTCGAGGGCTACTACCAGGAGATCGGTCGCGCCGGGCGCGACGGCGCCCCGGCGGACTGCGTCCTTTTCTACTCGTGGGCCGACGTGATGTCGCACGACCGCCTGATCGGGAACTCCGACGTGCAGGACCCCGAGGTCGCCAACCAGCAGCGCCGCGCCGTGCGCCGCATGTTCGATCTGGCCGACGACCGCGCCTGCCTCTGGCGCCGCCTGGCCGGCCATTTCGCCGAAATCATCGCGGACTGCGGCGAAGCCTGCGGCACCTGCACGGGCCGCGACATCGTCGGGGACGCGCGCGCCGTCGGCCGGCCGCCGGCTGCGGAGTCCTACGGACCACGGCGCGGGCCCCACGAACCGGCCGCAGCGATGCGGGACCCGGCGCTGTTCGAGCGGCTGCGCGCGCTGCGCAAGAAACTGGCGGACGAGCGAGGCGTGCCGGCGTTCGTGATCTTCAGCGACCGCACGCTGCAGGACATGGCCGCCCGGAGGCCGCGGACGCGCAGCGGATTCCTCGACCTGTACGGCGTCGGGCAGAAGAAGCTCGAGCAATACGGGGACTTCTTTCTGGAGGAAATCCTGCGGGAGCCTTGAGCCTCCGGGGCGCGCAGTCCCCCGCTGCGCGCGTTTCAGGCCTGGCCCGCGACGCTCGGGCTGATGGCCGTGGCGTCGGCGACCGGCGGGGCGATGTCGTAGGCCAGCGAGATGGCCATCGCGACGATCAGGGCCAGGATCGAGCCGGCGGCGAGGCCGGCGGCGGTGAAGCGGGACGAGGGTTCGTAGCGGTTTTTCATGGTGAGGCTCCTGCGCGGTGAGTTTCGGGCTTCGGCGGCACCAACACGCCGCCTCACTGCTACAGACTCCGTTCCGGGTCGTTTCCCGACATTCGCGCGCGGCGATCGCGGAAGAATCGCGTTCCCGACTGGCGAAAGCGCTCGGACGAAGGGATATCAGCCGGACCGGAGCTTCTGCCCGCGCTCCAGGTGCTCGAGCACCTCCCCATGCAGCGCGCCCGCGGTCGCGATCAGCGACGGCTCGGCGAGCGGATTGCCGCCCCGCCAGCTGGTGACCCGGCCGCCGGCACCTTCGATCACCGGAACGACGGCCGCGACGTCCCAGTGCTTGAGTTGCGGATCGAGCATCACGTCGGCGCCGCCGGTGGCGAGCGCGAAGTAGCCGAAGCAGTCGCCCCAGGTCCGGTACATGCGGGCCGCGCGCGCGACGGTTTCGATGCCGGCCGCGCCGCTCTGTTCGTGCGCGATCCAGCTCGAGCTGGACAGCACGGTGGCGTCCTGCAGCCGGGTGCAGGCGCGCACGCGCGCCGGCTGCTGCGTCGCGTCCGAGGCGTAGAGGGTGGTGCCGCCCAGATGCCCGATCAGGGCCGTGCCGGCCGCGCAGTGCGCGATGCAGCCGAGCACCGGAACGTAGCCGGCGCCGTCGTCGCGCTCCAGCGCGATCAACGAGCCGAACAGGAAGCAGTTGCTGATGAAGGCGCGGGTGCCGTCGATCGGATCGAGCACCCAGCGGTAGCGTTCGCCGGCGCGCTCGCCGTATTCCTCGCCGCGCACCGCGTGGCCGGGGTAGTGCCGCTCGATCAGGCCGCGCAGCGCCAGCTCGGTCTCGCGGTCGGCCTGCGTGACCGGGGAGGCATCGGTCTTGGATTCGACCGCCAGCGGCCGCAGGAAGTACGGGCGGATCGTCGCGAACGCGGTCGCGATCATCCGATGCATGAACGGGACGAATTCCTGCTGTTCGCCGCGGGCCAGCACCCCGCTGAAGCGGGGCCAGGAAGGAGCGGCGGAACCCGGGACGGCCGGGTCGATCGGATTCACCGGGGGTCTTATCCGGGCGACGGCAGTGCCATTGTCGCATGCGGACGCCGGGCCCGCGCCCGGATCCGGGCGGTCCGGCGCGCGCCGTAAACTAGCGCAGGAGCGGGGGGATTCGGCGGTTTGCGGCCGGTCACGATCAGAACAATTCGGGGGGGCGCAATGGCGGAGTACACGACCGACAGGCTCAGGACGGTGGCGCTGGTCGGACACGGCGCGTCCGGCAAGACGACCCTGGTCGAGCACCTGCTGTTCAAGTCGAAAATGATCGGCGCGGCCGGCTCGGTGGAAAAGGGCACGACCGTGTGCGACTTCGATCCGCTGGAAAAAACCGCACGGCACTCGCTGCGCTCGGCGGTCGTTCACATGGACTGGCGTGACGCCCGCATCCACCTGATCGACACGCCGGGATACCCGGATTTCGTGGGACATGCGATCGGCGCGCTCGATGCGGTCGAGGCGGTTGCGGTCGTCGTCAACGCCTCCGCCGGCATCGAACTGACCACGCGCCGGATGATGGACTGGGCGCGCGAGCGCAATTTGTGCCGGATGATCGTGATCAACAAGATCGATGCCGAGAACCTGGATCTGCCAGCCCTGCTGGAGCAGCTTCAGGAGGTCTTCGGCCCCGAATGCCTGCCCTTGAACCTGCCGGCCGACAAGGGCGCCCGCGTGATCGACTGCTTTGCCGAGGACCACGGCACAGCCGATTTCATGTCGGTCGCCGACGTGCACCGGCGCGTGCTGGAGCAGGTGGTCGAGGTCGACGAGGAGGCGATGACGCGCTACCTGGAGCAGGGCAGCGTCGATCCGGCCACGCTGCATGCGCCGCTGGAAAAGGCGCTGCGCGAGGGTCACCTGGTGCCGGTGTGCTTCACCTCGGCGCGCACCGGCGCCGGCGTGCAGGACCTGCTGGAGGTGTTCGTGCGCCATCTGCCGCACCCGGGCGAAGGCAATCCGCCGCTGTTCTTCGCCGGGCCCGCTGCGGACCCGCGGTCGTTCCGCTCCGAGCCCGACCCGGGCCGGCACGTGCTGGCGCACGTGTTCAAGATCGTCAACGACCCGTACATCGGGCGCATCGGCATCTTCCGCGTGCACCAGGGCACCATCACGCGCGACACGCAGCTGTACGTGGGCGAGAGCAAGAAGGCCTTCAAGGTGGCCCACCCGCTGCTGCTGATGGGCAAGGACACGGTCGAGGTCCCGCGCCTGGTGCCGGGCGACGTCGGCGCGATCGCCAAGGTTGAGGAGATCGTGTTCGACTGCGTGCTGCACGATTCGCACGACGAGGACCATATCCGGATGAAGCCGCTGGAATTCCCGCGCCCGATGTTCGGCCTGGCGATCGAGCCGGCCCGGCGCGGCGACGAAGGCCGCATCTCGGAGGTGCTGAGCCGGCTGGCGGCCGAAGACCCGACGCTGGTGATCGAGCACGACGTGGTGCAGAACGAAACCGTGCTGCGCGGGCTGTCCGATCTGCACCTGCGGTCGGTGCTGGAGCGGATGTCGGTGCAGTACAAGCTGGAGGTTTCGACCCGTCCGCCCCGGATTCCCTACCGCGAGACGATCACCGGCAACGCGGAAGGACACGCCCGCCACAAGAAGCAGACGGGCGGCGCGGGCCAGTTCGGCGAGGTCTACCTGCGGGTGGAGCCGCTCGCGCGCGGCGCCGGCTTCGAGTTCCTCGACCAGGTCAAGGGCGGCGTGATTCCGTACCAGTACATTCCCGCCGTCGAAAAGGGCGTGCGCGAGGTGCTGGCGCACGGCCACGTGGCCGGCTATCCGATGCAGGACGTGCGGGTCATCGTGTACGACGGCAAGCACCACCCGGTGGACTCCAAGGAGGTGGCGTTCGTGTCGGCCGGACGCAAGGCGTTTCTGGATGCGCTCGCCAAGGCGCGCCCGATCGTGCTGGAGCCGATCGTGAACGTGCAGATCGTCTGCCCGGACTCCAACATGGGCGACATCACCGGCGACCTGTCTTCACGCCGGGGACAGGTGACCGGGACCGGCAACCTGGCTGGGGGCCTGATGGTCGTTTCAGGCAGCGTTCCGCTCTCGGAGCTGGACGGCTATGCCGGCCGGCTCAAGGCGATCACGCAGGGCAACGGCAGCTACTCGATGGAACTGTCGCACTACGAGCCGGTCCCGCCCAACGTGCAGCAGCAGCTCGCCACGGACCACAAGGCCCACCGCAGGGACGAGGAAGACTGATCCGCGGGCAAGTGCCGCTGCATGCCCGCCGCCGGGCGGGTGCCCTCTTGATACCGCACAATCCGCCCCCATCCTTCAGGCACGGATCCGGGCCCTTGACCCTTATAATTCAGCCAGTTATCGGAATCGAGGCGAATGTTATGCCGATCTATGCGTACAAGTGCTCGTCCTGCGGGCATGCGCAGGACGTGCTGCAGAAGGTGTCCGACGCGCCACTGGCCGAATGCCCGCAGTGTCAGGGCGCGACGTTCGCAAAGCAGCTGACGGCGGCCGGATTCCAGCTGCGCGGCAGCGGCTGGTATGCCACCGACTTCAAGGGCGGTTCGAGCGCCCGCAACGATACGGCTGCGGCCAACGGGTCGGACTCGAGGACCGAGTCCAAGACGGATTCCAAGACGCCGGACTCCAAGACGGATTCCAAGGCGGATTCCAAGACGGAACAAAAGAGCGCCGCTTCCACCGGAGCCTGCGGCCACGGCGGCTGCTCCGCCTGCAGTTGACGCGTTAGGGGGGTGCGGGCTGCCGGAGGCCCGCGGCCGACGCCATCCGGCACACCGGCCTGTTAGATTAGGTTGGGACGCCCGGACACGGGACCCGCCCGGGGGCATTGCGCCCGCCGCGCCGGGACCCGGCAGTCCGCTGGTCCGAACCCGACAACGATGCTGAAAAAATACCTGATCACCGGTCTGCTGGTCTGGATTCCGCTGGCGTTCACGATCTGGGTGCTGGACCTGATCGTCTCCAGCATGGACCGCACGCTGCTGTTGCTGCCGCCGGACTGGCGCCCTGAGAGCTGGCTCGGCTTCCCGCTGCCGGGCGCCGGGCTATTGCTGTCGGCGCTGGTGCTGCTGCTGACCGGGATGGCCGCCGCCAACATCATGGGTCAGCGGATGGTGCGGTGGTGGGAGGGGCTGCTGTCGCGCATCCCGATCGTGCGTTCGATCTATTCGAGCGTCAAGCAGGTGTCGGACACGCTGCTGGCTCCCGACGGCCACTCGTTCCGCCGCGCCGTGCTGGTGGAATTTCCGCAGCGCGGCCAGTGGACGGTCGCGTTCGTGGTCGGACCGGCCGGCGAGCGCGTGGCCGGGCAGCTGGACGGGGAATTCCTTCTGGTGTACGTGCCCACCGCTCCGAACCCGACGTCGGGCTTCACGCTGATCGTGCGGCCCGACGAGGTACGGGACGTGGACATGAGCGTGGACGAGGCGCTGAAGTTCGTGATCTCGCTCGGCGTGGTCGGTGCCGAGACCGCGCCGAAGGTCGCTGAAATTTCGAAAGGGCCGCAATGAGAACGGAATACTGCGGGCTGGTCGACCAGCGTTTCATCGGTCACCCGGTGGACCTGTACGGATGGGTGCATCGCCGCCGCGATCACGGCGGCGTGATCTTCATCGATCTGCGCGACCGCGAGGGGCTGGTCCAGGTGGTGTGCGATCCGGACCGGCCGCAGGTCTTCGCGGCCGCCGAAGGCATCCGCAACGAGTTCTGCATCCGGGTCGAAGGCACGGTGCGGCGCCGTCCCGAGGGGACGGTGAACGCGGCGCTGGTCAGCGGGCAGATCGAGGTGCTGTGCGAGCGCCTGACGGTGCTGAACCCCTCGGTGCCGCCGCCCTTCCAGCTGGACGAGGAGGACCTGTCGGAGGCGACGCGGCTGACGCACCGCGTGCTGGACCTGCGGCGCCCGGCGATGCAGCGCAATCTGCGGCTGCGCTTCAAGGTCGCGCGCGCGGCTCGCAGCTACCTGGACGCGCACGGGTTCATCGACATCGAGACGCCGATGCTGACCAAGAGCACCCCGGAGGGCGCGCGCGATTACCTGGTGCCCTCGCGCGTGCACCCGGGAATGTTCTTCGCGCTGCCGCAGTCGCCCCAGCTTTTCAAGCAGATGCTGATGGTGGCCGGATTCGACCGCTACTACCAGATCACCAAGTGCTTCCGCGACGAGGACCTGCGCGCCGACCGCCAGCCCGAGTTCACCCAGATCGACGTGGAGACTTCGTTCCTGGACGAGATCGAGATCCGGGCGCTGATGGAGGATCTGATCCGCACCGTGTTCGCGCAGACGCTCGGGGTCGAGCTGCCGAACCCCTTTCCGGTGATCGCCTACCAGGAGGCGATGAGCCGGTACGGCTCCGACAAGCCCGACCTGCGGGTTCTGCTGCAGCTCACGGAGCTCACCGACAGTATGCGGGACGTCGACTTCAAGGTGTTCCGGGCGGCCGCTGAGCTGGCCGACGGACGCGTCGCCGCGCTGCGGGTGCCGGCCGGAGGGCAGATGCCGCGCTCGGAAATCGACGCCTACACGCAGTTCGTGGCGATCTACGGCGCCAAGGGGTTGGCGTACATCAAGGTCAACGAGCGCGCGCGCGGGCGCGACGGCCTGCAGTCTCCGATCGTGAAGAACCTGCACGACCGCGCCCTGGAGGCGATCATCGAGCGCACCGGCGCGCAGGACGGCGACCTGATCTTCTTCGGAGCCGACCGGGCCCGGATCGTGGCCGACAGCCTCGGCGCGCTGCGCACGCGCATCGGGCACTCCGAGTTCGGACGCGCCCAGGGCTTGTTCCAGCCCGGCTGGCGCCCGCTGTGGGTGATCGACTTCCCGATGTTCGAGTTCGACGAACTGGAGCAGCGCTGGGTGGCCGCCCATCATCCCTTCACGTCGCCGAAGGACGGGCACGAGGATTACCTCGGGGCCGATCCCGGGCGGTGCCTGGCCAAGGCCTACGACATGGCGCTGAACGGTTGGGAGATCGGCGGCGGATCGGTGCGGATCCACCGCGCCGACGTCCAGAGCAAGGTGTTCGATGCGCTCAAGATCGGACCCGAGGAGGCCCGCGCCAAGTTCGGATTCCTGCTGGATGCCCTGCAGTACGGAGCGCCGCCGCACGGCGGCATCGCGTTCGGCCTGGACCGGATCGTCACGATGATGGCGGGCGCGGAGTCGATCCGCGACGTGATCGCGTTCCCCAAGACGCAGCGCGCCCAGTGCCTGCTGACGCAGGCGCCTTCGCCGGTGGACGAACGCCAGTTGAGGGAATTGCACATCCGCGTGCGCAGCGCCGAGGCGAAGGCCCCGGCACCGGACCGTTGAGCCGGGACGGCGCAGCGCATCGACCGCGGCTCGGTGGCGGCGTGGGCTTCAAGGTACCCGAATCGGTGCTGGTCGTGATCTTCACGCCGCAGCTGCAGACGCTGATGCTGGAGCGCACCGACCACCCGGGCTTCTGGCAGTCGGTGACCGGCAGCCTGTCGCACCCGCACGAGCCGCTGGCGGCGGCGTGCGCGCGCGAGGTCGAGGAGGAAACCGGCTGGAAGGCCGCGACCACCGACTTCGACGACTGGCGCATCGCGCACGAGTATCCGATCTTCCCGCAGTGGCTCGCCCGCTACGCTCCCGGCGTGACCCGCAACCGGGAGCATGTCTTCGGCCTGCGCGTCGCGCGGCCGTTCGAGGCGCGCCTGGCGCCGCGCGAGCACACGGCCTCGCGCTGGCTCCACTGGCGCGAGGCGGCGGACGCCTGCTTTTCATGGACCAACGCGCAGGCGATCCGGAGGCTTGCAGACGAGACACTCCCCTCTCCCGCGAAGCGGGAGAGGGGCCGGGGGTGAGGGCGCGCGAAATGAAATTCAGGACAGCTACCTACAATATCTGCAAGGGTGCCACCGGCATCGCCGGCCGCTCGCGCGTGCACGACATCCGGCTCGCCCTGCACCTGATCGACGCCGACGTGGTCTTCCTGCAGGAAGTGCAGGACCGCAACGACCGGCGCCAGCCGGGCCGGATGCAGCGCCCGGCCGGTGCGCAGATCGATTTCCTGGCCACCAGCGGGTACGCCCATTGCGCGTATGGCATCAATGCGATCTACTCGCACGGTCACCACGGCAACGCGATCCTGTCGCGCTACCCGATTACGAGCTACACCAACCACGACATCTCGGATCACGCTCTGGAGCGCCGCGGGATGCTGCACGCGGTGGTGGAGCCGGCCGGCGCGCCGCCGATCCATCTGATCTGCCTGCACCTGGGTCTGATCAAGGTCAGCCGTCTGCGCCAGGCGAGCCTCGTGACCGACTTCATCCAGCAGGAAATCCCGCACGCGGCGCCGCTGATCGTGGCCGGCGATTTCAACGACTGGCAACGGCGGGTCGATGTGGAGCTGCGGCGGCGGCTGGGAGTGACCGAGGTCGCCGATGCGGGCGAGCCGGGATGGATCGACCGCCTGCTGCCGTGGCGCCAGCGCCACCCGGCCGCTCGCACGTTTCCCAGCGTCGCGCCCTGGCTGCGGCTGGACCGGATCTATGTGCGGGGGTTGAAGGTGCACCATACGCGCGTGCCGCGCGGGCGTTCCTGGGCGCGCCGCTCCGACCACGTTCCCCTGATCGCGGACCTGGAGCTCTTTTGAACCTGGACCCCGGCGTTCGCCTGCCGGAGCGCATCGCCCGCCTCACACGGGCCCGCTTCGAGATGCCGCCGCGGGCCCAGTTCACCGATGGCAACCGGATTCGCCTGCTTTCGACGGGCGAACAGTACTTTCCGCTGCTGCTGCAGGCGATGGCTTCGAGCCGCCGCTCGATCCACCTGGAGAGCTACCTGTTCGAGGACGACGCGATCGGCCGGCAGGTCGCCGAGCAACTCGTGCGGGCGGCCCAGCGCGGGGTCGAGGTGCGCCTGGTGGTCGACGGCTTCGGGGGCGGAGACCACGCGCGCCGGCTTGCGCGCGAACTGGGGGCGCACGGGGTGCAGTTGCGTATCTTCCGGCCGGAACGCTGGTGGCGCCTGCAGCGTCGCCTGTTCCGTCGGCTGCATCGCAAGATCGTGGTGATCGACGAGGCGCTGGCGTTTGTCGGGGGCATCAACATTGTCGCCGAACCGATCGACGAGCCCGGGCCCCGCCTGGACTTCGCGGTCGCGTGCGAGGGTCCGATCGTTTCGGCGATCACGCTGAGTGCCGAGCGGCTGTGGTGGACGCTGTCGCTGCCCCGCCTGAGCGGGCCTGCGGTGCCGTTCCCACGCCGCGTCGGCGTGCAGAGCCAGTTGCCGCTGCCGGGCGGGATGCGGGCCGCGCTGCTGCTGCGCGACAACCTGCTGCACCGGCGCACCATCGAGCGCGCCTACACCGAGGCGCTGGCGTCGGCGCGACGGGAGGCGCTGATCGCCAGCGCTTATTTCATTCCGGGCCGGCCTTTCCGGGCCGCTCTGCTGGACGCGGCGCGGCGCGGCGTACGGGTGCGGCTGCTGCTGCAGGGAAAGATCGAGAACTTCGTCCAGTATTACGCGCAGCAGGCGCTGTACGGCCAGCTGGTGGGCGGCGGCGTCAAGATCCACCTGTACACGCGCAGTTACCTGCACGCGAAGGCGGCCGTGATCGACGACGACTGGGCCACGGTCGGCTCCAGCAATCTGGATCCGTACAGTCTGCTGCTGGCGCGCGAGGCCAATGTGGTGGTGCGCGACGCGCATTTCACCGCCGAGCTGCGCGCGCGCCTGGAGCAGGCGATTGGCGAGGAATCGGTGGCGTTCGGCCCGGAGGACCTGTCGCGCCGGTCATGGGCCACCCGCGTGTTCGACTGGGTCGCCTTCGGCTTCACCCGCGCAGCGATCGCGATCATCGCGCAGGACCGCGACTATTGACTTCCCTCTCCCGCTCGCGGGAGAGGGGCCGGGGGTGAGGGCGTTGTGCGCTGGCCCCGAGACCACCTTCGAAACCCGACAGGTGCCTCAACACCCATTCGCTGGTGGTCCCGAAAGGGCACCCGCTGGCCAGCGGCCCTTCGCCGACGCTGGACGCCGTGGCCGAGTATCCGCTGATCACCTACCACGAGGGATTCACGGGCCGCGAGCGGGTCGACCATGCGTTCGCTGCTGCCGGCCTGTCCCCCGACGTCGTGATGTCGGCGCTGGACGCCGACGTGATCAAGACCTACGTGGCGCTCGGACTGGGCGTGGGCATCATCGCCTCGATGGCCTACGATCCGGAGCGCGACGCGCACCTGCAGCTGATCGAGGCGCCGCACCTGTTCGCGCAGAACGTGACCCGGATCGCGCTGCGGCGCGGCCGTTACCTGCGCGGCTACGCGTACCGGTTCATCGAGCTGTGCTCGCCCGGACTGCACGAGGCCGCGGTGCGCACCGCATTGACGCCGCCGCAGGGACAGGACTTCGACGGTTGAGTCTCAGTTCGGCCGCACGACCATGACGCCCGATTCGGCAAACAGCACCTCGACCTTCGCCCCCGGCGGCAGTCGATCGGCCCGCGTGATCGCCAGTTCCCCGGCGCGCGGCGCGCGCGACTCGGTGATCCGCCCGCGGTACACGCTGAAGCTTGGCACGTTCAGGTTCCACTGCACGACGCTCTCCGGGCGCGTTGACGCGAACTGCGCCGCGCGCTTCACCGGACCGCTGACCACCTCGCCCAGCCAGGGCGCCACCGCCGCCTCGAGCGCGAGCGACAGCAGGCCCGCGGCGACCGCCAGGCGCTTCCACGCGGACCAGCGGCCCGCCACCAGGACCGTCGCTCCGATCGCGAACGCGCCGCCGGTGATCGCGTAGTACTGCGGCGGTGCTGCCTGCAGCGCGTGCCGGGCCAGCGCTGCGTAATACGCGGTGCGTGCGCCCGCGGCGCCCTCGGCCCACCGGTGCGCCAGCCACGGCAGCAAGGGCAGCAGCGCCAGCAGCAGACCCGCGAGCAGCCGCGCCAGGCGTCCGGAGCGCGATTCGTCGGCGCGCAGCGCCATCAGCACGAACAGCGGCGTCAACCCGTACAGCACGTAATGCGGCAGCTTGGTGCCCGAGGCCGAAAAGAACACGAACACGAAGCCGAACCACAGCCACAGGTAACGGGCAAGCGCGCCGCGCAGATCGTCCAGCATGCGCAGCAGCACCGGCACCAGCAACCCGGTCCACGGCAGCAGCAGGGCCGGCACCGCGACCAGGTAGTAAAGAAGGCTCCCGGAGTGGCCTTCCAGCGTTCCGCTGAAACGCTGCAGGTTGTGCTTCACGAAGAAGCCCTCGACGAAAGCCCGGCCGTGCCGGTGCAGCGCGTAGCCGTACCAGGGGGCCACGATCGCCGTCAGCAGCAGCCAGCCGGCCGGATCGAAGGCGGCGCTGAGCCAGTCGCGCAACCGGCGTGAGGTCAGCGCGTACAGGAACGTGACCGCCACCGGGATCAGCGCTGCGATCGGCCCCTTGGTCAGCACGCCCAATCCGATCCATACGTACATGCGCCGCAGGGCCGAGCGGTTGCCGTCTTCGACGAAGCGCCAGGCGTCCAGCATCGAAACCGCCAGCAGGGCGTTCAGCAGCGCGTCGGCGGTGGCGGCGTGCGCGATCACCGTGACGCCGACGCAGGTGGCCGCGATCCAGGCCGCCAGCGCCCCGGTTTCCGCATCGATCCGGGCCGAGGCGAAACGGCCGATCGAGGCGATCCACGCCAGCGCGGCCAGCGCCGAGGGCAGCCGCAGCGAAAACTCGCTCAGCCCCAGCGTGGCGACGCTGGCCGCCTGCAGCCAGTACACCAGGATGGGTTTGTCGAAGCGCGGCAACCCGTTCAGCGTGGTCGACAGCCAGTCGCCGCTGGCCAGCATCTCGCGCGTGGCTTCGCCGAACGCGCCTTCGTCCACGTCGAACAGCGGCGGCAGCCCCAGCGCCGGCACCAGCAGCAGCGCCGCCGCGACCAGCACCGCAGCCTGCGCCCGATTCCAGCCGTAGGCCCCGCTCATGCCGGGGGCCTCGCCGCAGTGCGCCGGATGGCCAGGAATCGCCACAGCGCCAGCGCCGCGGCCGCCGCACCGAGCGCGGCAAGGGCCCATTGCAGCGGCTGCGCCAGCGGGTAGCCCGTATCACTGCGCGCCAGCGCGGCGGCGCAGCCCAGCAGCGCCAGTGCCAGCAGCGGCCGCGCGGCGCGGCGCGCCCCGAGCTGCCAGCGCTGCTCCAGGTGGACGCCGGCCACGCCGGCCAGCAGGCCCAATGCGGCGCCGGCCAGCGTGTCGGAAGGCCAGTGCGCGCCGACCGCCACTCTGGAGACTGCGACCGCGGCCCCGATCAGCCACACCCCGAGCGCGGCGGGCAGGCGCAAGGGCCGCCCGCGGTCGCCCGCCAGCAGCACGGCCACGACGACGAACGCGGTGAGCGTGTGCCCGGAGGGAAGCGAATTGTGGCCGGCCAGACGGATGCCCTCGACGTGGATCGAAGCGGGATCCAGGACCGCGCCCGGCCTGGGCGAGTCGATCAGGACTTTGGGCAGGCGCGACAGCAGCAGCGCGATGGGCGTGGCCATCAGCGCGGCCGCGAGGCGCCGCGCCGAGCTCAGCAGCGTCGGGGCCAGCAGCATGGCCGCGGCCAGGCCGTTGCCGAGCAGGGTCGCGCAGCTCGCCAGCCCCGGCGGCAGCCAGCGCCAGGCGGCGTCGTTGATCGCCAGGAACAGCAGGCGGTCGGCGTGGCCGGCGCGCAGCGCGAGCGCCAGTGCGAGGCACCCGACCGCGGTGCCGATCAGCAGTCGGGCCGGGCCCATGCGAAACATGGCGGGATTCTATCCATGGCGGGTTGGCGAGGCCGCCAGTGCGGTCTCATCTACAACATGTTGAGCTTCAGAGGTCGGTAACACCACATTTTGTATGCCACTGCGGGTTCGATGCACGCGCACCCGATCGCAGCCGGACCCGCCGCCCTCTGAAACCCGCGCTGCAACCGTGCTTCCGGCGCAAATTTCCCTCTGAAAACACTTGATTCCCGTCGTGGATGGCCTAGTATTCCGGTCACGCAACGAGAGCGCTCTTAGGCTTCGGATAGATGCAAGAACGCTGTCGCTGTGCCCCTTCGTTTAGAGGAGATCGTTGATGGCAACCAAGAAAGCGAAGAAGTCGGCGAAGAAGGCAGGCAAGAAGTCCGCCGCCAAGAAAGTCAAGAAAGTCGCAAGGAAAGCCGCGCCGAAGAAGGCAGCCAGGAAAAAGAGCGCACGCAAGCCGAATGCGGCCTTCATGAAGCCGCTGATGCCGACCGGTCCGCTGGCCGCGATCATCGGCTCCAGCCCGATGCCGCGCACCGAGGTCACCAGCAAGATCTGGGCGTACATCAAGAAGAACAAGTTGCAGGACCCGGTGAACCGCCGCAACATCAATGCGGACGATAAGTTGCGTCCGCTGTTCGGCAAGGCACAGGCCACGATGTTCGAGCTGACCAAGTACGTCAGCAAGCACCTGAAGTAATCGGGCCGTTCCAGGAGTCGAGAGCCGGCCGGGGCAACCGGCCGGCTTTTTTTGTCGGTGTGCTCGCCGTCCGCCCTCACCCCTCTCCCGCGCAGCGGGAGAGGGGTGAGGGCGTGGGGTTAGGGCGGACCCGCGTCAGCCGTGGGCCCAGCGGGAGTGCTTGGGCAGCGTCGCTTGCAGGAAGGCCATCTGGTCGGCCAGGATGCGCCGGTTGCTCAGGATGAAGCCCTCGTTGCGGCACACCGCGTACGGCACGAACAGCAGCGGCATGCGCGCTTCCTCCGGCCTGCGGTTGCCCTTGCGGGTGTTGCACGAACGGCAGGCCGTCACCACGTTGGTCCAGTCGTGCCGCCCGCCCCGTGAAACCGGGACGATGTGTTCGACCGTCAGGTCCGCTTCGGCGAACTGCCCGCCGCAGTACGCGCACACGTGACGGTCGCGCGCGAACAGCCGGTGCTTGGTCAGGCCCACGCGCGCATGGTCCACCGGCAGCCGGTGGCGGCCACGGATCATCACGATCGAACTGGTGACGAACTCGGACCGCAGCCCCGAGCTTTCCTGGTAACCCCCGCTCATCGCGAACAGGTTCTCGCCCAGGTCGGTCACCACCTTGCCGGAGGCGTAATAACGGGCAGCCCGCGTCAGCGCGGCCCAGCGGACCGGTTGTCCGTGGGAATCGACGATCAGAATTCGCAGCGTCCGTTCCATGCTGCCCATGCCGTCAGTTTGCCACGTCGCTGTGGCCGGCGCAGACGGCGCCGGTGCGCGGAACCGGCGGCCGGCGCTCATCGTCCTGTCGTGCGCGGATAATTGATCGAATAAACTGCAACACCGGCCCGTCGCGCGGCGGACTGGATCCGGCCGACGAGTGCCGGGCAATGCCGCATGGCTTTCATCGCGTCCTGCAGAAACTCCGCTGTGCGGATGACCGCACGAGCGCACCGTGCAAGGTCATTGACCCAGTATAGGCCCCGGCCCAGACGATGCAAACCGCTCGACCACCGCACGCCGCGCCCGCCGCCGTGGCGCTGCCCAGTGCAGTTGTGACGCTGGCCGCGACCACCGCGATCCAGGTGATGGCCGCGCTGGCCGCGCTGAGCGTGCCCGCGATCGCTCCGGCCGTCGCGAAGGCGGCCGCGCAGCCCGCCTCGATGGTCGGCACCTACGTTTCACTGCTGTATCTCGGCTCCGCGGGCGCCGCGCTCGTCAGCGGATCGCTGGTGCGCACGCTGGGCGCCTTGCGCCTGTCGCAACTGGCGCTGGCGCTGTGCGCGCTCGGCCTGCTGCTGGGTCTGAACGCCACGGTGCCGGCGCTCGCGCTGGCGGCGATCGTACTGGGGCTCGGGTACGGACCGGTCACGCCGGCATCCAGCCACATGCTGGCGCGCTCGACACAACCGGGGCGGATCGCGCTGACGTTTTCGGTCAAGCAGACCGGCGTGCCGGCCGGAGTGGCACTGGCCGGCATCCTGGTGCCTGCCTTGACCGTGTGGTTCGGATGGAAGGCGGCGCTGGCCACGGTCGCGCTGCTGTGCCTGGCCTGCGCGCTGACGGTGCAGCCGCTGCGTGACGCGCTCGACCACGATCGCGAGCCGGGGGCGCGCCTCACGGGCCCGGCGCTGCTGTCCGGCGTGCGGCTGGTCGGTTCGTCGGCGCCGCTGCGGTCGATGGCGGCGCTGTCGTTCGTGTACTCCGGCCTGCAGAACTGCACGTCGAGCTTCATCGTGGTCTACCTGGTCGAGGCGCTCGGGTACGGCTGGATCGCGGCCGGGGTGGGGCTGACGATGGCCAACCTGGCAGGCGTGGCGGGCCGCATCGCGTGGGGCGTGGTGTCCGATCGCTGGCTGGCGGCGCCCCGCACGCTGCAGGCGCTGGGCGCGCTGATGGCGATCGCCTGCGCGCTGGCCGCGGCGTTCACGCCGCGCTGGCCCGCACCGGCGGTGTACGCGACGTGTGCGCTATTGGGTGCGACCGCGATCGGCTGGAACGGCGTGTTCCTGTCGGAGGTCGCGCGCCGCGCCCCGCATGGACAGGCCGGCGCCGCCACCGGCGGCAGTCTGTTCGTGACCTTCGTCGGCTCGGTCGTGTGGCCCCCCGCCTTCGGCCTGCTGCAGCGGATCAGCGGCAGCTACGGCATCTGTTTTGCGGCGGCCGCCGCCTTGTGCGGGGCATCCGCGCTGCTGGCCGGCTCCGGTTGGCGCGCCGGCGGCAGGGCCGCCCGATGAAGCCGGCCCACGCGATCGCCGTGGCGCCCGCCCGGTCGGAACCGGGGCCGGACGGCCGCGAGGGCACGTGGCCGAAAGCCGCTATCGAGATCGAGCTGAAGCTGACCGTGCCGGAGGCGGCGCGCGAGGCGCTGCGCAGGCGGCTGGACGCCTATGGCCAGCAGGCGCCGGTCAAGGTGGCCAGCGTGTACTTCGATACCGCCGATCGGCGCCTGCTGTCGGCGCGGGCGGCGCTGCGCGTGCGGCGCATCGGCGAAGGTGCCGCCGCGCAATGGGTGCAGACCCTGAAGACCGGTGACCACGCGGGCGCCTTGACCCGTCGCGGCGAATGGGAGGCGGCCGTGACCGGAGCGCGCCCGCGCCCGGAGAGCCTGGCCGACTCGCCGCTGCAGCGCCTTCTGGGCGAAGAGCCGGCGCGCCTCGTTCCGGTGTTCCGCACGCGTTTCGAGCGCACGGTGCGCGCAGTGCGGTTGCGCGATGCCCGCATCGAGGTGGCGTTCGACGAAGGGCAGATCAGCGCCGGACGGCGCACCGAGCCGGTCTGCGAAATCGAGCTGGAGTTGAAGGACGGTTCGCCCTCGGCGATCTTCGAGCTGGCGCTGGAACTGATCGGTCAGGGACGCTCGGCGCTGGCGCTGCGCCCCGCGGTCGAGTCCAAGGCGGCGCGTGGCTACCGGCTGGCGCAGCGTGGCATCGATCGGCCCGTGCCCGCCGACGCCGAAGGATTCTGCGCGCTGCTGCAGCCGCACCGCACCCACCTGGAGGCGGTCCGCCGGATCGTGGGTCATGGCGTGCACCGGGTGCTCGCCAATGTGCCCGGAGCGATGCGCGGCGACGACATCGAATACGTGCACCAGGCGCGCGTTGCACTGCGCCGCACGCGTTCGGCCTTGCGCGTGCTCGGCGTGGCCAAGGGGGCCGACGATCCGATCGGGCGCGACCTGCGCTGGATGGCCGATTGCTTCGGGGCAACGCGCGACTGGGATGTGCTGCTGACCCACAGCCTGCCGTCTCTGCGGCGGGCGGACCGGTCGCGCGACGAGGTGCAATGGTCCCGGCTGCTCGAGCGGGCCCAGGCCAGGCGTCGCCATCAGCAGCGGCGACTGTGCGCGGCGCTTGGGGGGGCCCGCTTCGCGCGCGCCGCGTTGCGCCTGCTGCAGTGGGCCGAGGCGCCGGCGGCCCCCACGGCGGCGCAACTGCTGCAGGTGGCCCGGCGCGCGATCGAGCGCGGCCACGACCGCTTGATGGCGGCGGCGCGCGATCTGCCGGACCTGTCGCCGCAGGGCCAGCACCGGCTGCGCATCCTGGCCAAGCGGCAGCGCTACGCGCTCGAGCTGGTGGCTCCCTGCATGCCGACCGGTGCGCCGGCGCGCACGCTGAAGCGGCTGGCCCGGCTGCAGCAGTTGCTGGGCGAGATCAACGACGTGCACGTGGCCGTGTCGGTGCTGCCCTCGCTGACCCGTTCGCGCGAACTGGTGCAGAGGGCCGGCCGATGGTCCGACAAGGTCGTGCGGCGCAACCTGCCGAGGGCGCAGGCCCGCCTGGAGCGGCTCAAGCGGCGCGGCAGCGGCGCGTGACGCCGGCCGGCGCGCCGGGTGCGACCCTAGAGGAACGGCGACAGCGTGGGCGGAGCGGGCGGGACGCGATCGGAGCTGCTGCGGTCGCGCGTGTCGGGCGGCTCGAACGAGGGGCGGATCGCGTTGCCCTGGCCGAAGCGGATCCCGGCCTGCCGGGCCAGCTCGACCTGCCGCTCGCTTTCCAGGCCCGCCACGATCAGCGACTGGGGCGCGATTCCTGCCACGCGGGCCTCGGAGACGAAATCCTTCCAGAACTCCTCGCGGTTCGACGGCGGCGCCAGCACCTTGGCGAACTCGGGCTGGACCATGTCCAGCGCCCGTATCTCCATCGTCACGCGCGGAGCGGTCACCCGGTAGCCGACGGTGATCTGGCTCGATCGCAGATAGTCGATCAGCGCCCGGATCCGATACTGTGAACGGATGCGGTCCAGCGCTCCGCGCAGGATCACCACCACGCGGTGCGCGACCAGCGGATACAACTGCAGTCGCCGCACGATCGCGTCCATGTGACGCTCGACGCTGCCGAACGACAGCGTTATCGCGACCGATTCGGACACTTCGCAGTCGAGCATGCGCAGCGCGTGATCGAGCGCCGCCACCTGGATGCGGGCGCGCTGCGTGGTCGAGGCCTGGAACCCTTCGGTCCACACGTACAGCTCGTCGAACCAGCGCTCGCGCTCGGCCAGCGTGCGCGTCGGCCACATCGTGGCGCACACGTTGCCTTCCAGGGGTTGGTTCCTGTCCCGCGCCAGCGGGCCCGCCGGCCAGCGCTTGACTGCCGCCGCCATCGGCCGCGTGTCGGTGTTCAAGGTTTGAACGTGCGTAATCCCATCCATGGCGGGTTGCCGCCGGCGCCGCGACCGAACGTCCGCGGCACCCATTTTCCAGGATACGCGCGACCCAGGCAACGGGTAAGCCGAAAATTACAACGCCTCGATCACCGGACCCGGCGTCGGCGGGCAACGGCGCGCTAAGTGCGCTGTCCGTACGAGGTGCGGAATTTCTCGACCACGCGCCGCATCTCGGCCTCCTCCAGCCCCGGCGGCTCTCCCAGCTGCCGCGCCAGCAAGTAGATGTGCGCCAGATGCTCGACCTCCTGCGCGATCGCCAGCGCATCGGCCAGATCGGTCCCGCACCCGATCGCGCCATGGTTTTGCAGCAGGCAGGCTTTGCGGTCCTTCAGCGCGGCGACCGCGTGGTCCGACAGCTGCTGGGTGCCGAAGGTGGCGTATCGGGCGCACCGCACGTCCGGGCCGCCGCACACCGCCACCATGTAGTGGAAGGCGGGAAGGCCCAGCCCGTGGCACGACAGCGCGGTGGTGGCCGGCGAATGCGTGTGGACGATCGCGCCGAACTCGGGCCGCGCGCGCAGGATGTCGGCATGAAAGTGCCATTCGCTGGACGGCGCGCGCGCGCCGGAGCAGCGGCCGTCGTCCAGGCGGATGAACACCAGGTCGCCCGGCTCCAGCTCGCCGTAGGCGATCGCGGTGGGCGTGATCAGAAGGCCCTCGGTCCCGCCGTGCACGCATCGGGCCGACACGTTGCCGGACTTGTTCACGTTCAGCCCGCGCTCGATCGTGGCCTGCGCGGTGCGGATCAGCGCCAGCCGCAGCGCCGGGCCGTCCTCGACCGGTTCCGGCGCCGGCCGTGCGCTGCCGGGGGCGGGTTGGGTCATCCGGTGGCGACCGCTTCGGGGAACAGGCACGCGAGGTCGGCCGGGGCGGCAATGCCGCGCTCGGTGATGAGCCCCGTGACCAGGCGGGCCGGCGTCACGTCGAAGGCGGGGTTGGCAACGGCCGCCTCGGGCGGCGCCAGCTCGACGCTGGCGCGCCGGCCGTGCCGGTCCAGCCCGTGCACGACGCGCAGTTCCGAGGCGGCTCGCTGCTCGATCGGGGCCTCGCGCACGGCGTCGCCCAGCTCCCAGTCGATGGTCGGCGAGGGCACGGCCACGTAGAACGGCACCGAGTTGTCGCGCGCGGCCAGGGCCTTCAGATAGGTCCCGATCTTGTTGCACACGTCGCCGCCGCGCCCGACCCGGTCGGCGCCGACCAGCACGATGTCCACCTCGCCGTGCTGCATCAGATGGCCGCCGGCGTTGTCCGCGATCAGCGTGTGGGGCACGCCGTGCGCGGACAGCTCCCAGGCGGTCAGCAGGCCCTGGTTGCGGGGCCGCGTCTCGTCCACCCACACGTGCAGCGGCACGCCGGCGTCGTGCGCCAGGTAGACGGACGACAGCGCCGTCCCGTAATCGACGGTGGCGATCCAGCCGGCGTTGCAGTGGGTCAGCACGTTGACGGGGCCCGCCTTGCGCGCGTGCAGCTGCGCCAGCAGGGCCGATCCGTACGAGCCGATCGAACGGTTGATCGCGACGTCCTCCTGCGCGATCGCGTCGGCTTCGCGCCACGCGCCTGCGCTGCGCTCACCGCGTGCCAGAGGCTGCACGCGCGCGCGCATCCGTTGCACCGCCCAGGCCAGGTTCACCGCGGTCGGCCGGCTTGCCAGCAGCTCGCCGCAGGCCCGCTCGAGCGCGGCATCGCCGCCGTCCCGGTTCAGTGCGAGCGCGATTCCATAGGCCGCCGCCACGCCGATCAGGGGCGCGCCGCGCACCTGCATGGACGCGATGGCCGTCACCATCGCACGCCAGTCGGTCAGCTCCAGCGTGCAGAACTCGAACGGCAGCCGGGTCTGGTCGATGATCCCGACCGCCCGCTGGTCGATCGGCCAGATCGACCGGTATGCGACGCCGTTGACGTTCATGGGTCGATTGTATTGGGCCCGGCGTCATCCCCCGCGCCGGCGCTCCCGCTCGAACCGCTCCTGGCACGAAGCGCAGCGTGCCGCCTCGGGGCTGGCCAGCAGCCGTTGCGGAGCGATCGGGTCGTCGCAATCGACGCAGACGCCGTAGCTGCCCTTGGCCAGGCGCTCGCAGGCCGCGTCGATCAGGGCGAGATCGCGCGCCGCCCGCGCCAGCGACACCACGTCGGCATCGCGCAGCGAGCTGGCGCTGGCTTCATCGTCGGTGTCGTCGGAACGGCGCGGCAGGCTGGCCTGGTCGTGGTGCTCGAGGCCGTTCTGGTGCAGGCGGTCGCCCACCTGTCGCGACAGTTGCCGCTTGCGGGTGACCATGAGCTGCTCGAAACAGGTCCGCTCGGCGGGGTCCATCGGAGCGGATCGCTGGCGAGGCGCACGCATCTGAATTCCATGAGAAAAGTAAGTCAATCGCGCCGAACGCGGCTTGCGAACGGTCAACTTGCGGTGTTTCGCCGCCGCCGGCGTCATACTGCGGTCGGTGAATCCGTGTAATGTTGCACTGCGCAATCGCCCGACAGCGACCCGTCCGGACCCCGGGCGGGCGCCGAAACGGCGGAATTGCGAAGAGGCGATGGCACTGAGATCGATTCGCAGTTGCAACCCGTGATGCACGACACACACTACCTGCGTTCCGCCCTGGCGCCCGGCTCGGTCGCCGTGATCGGGGCTACCGAGCGGCGCGGGGCCCTGGGGTACGACGTCTTCGCCAATTTGCTGGCGGGCGGTTACAAGGGTCGCATCGACGCCGTGAACCCGAAGTACACGTCGGTGCAGGGCCAGCCGTGCGTGCCGTCGCTGCAGGCGCTGCCGCACGCCCCGGACCTCGCGATCGTCGTGACGCCGGCCCGCACGGTGCCGGCGCTGGTGGCCGATGCCGGCGCGCGCGGCGTACCCAACATGCTGGTGCTGTCGGCCGGTTTCGCCGAGATCGGCCCCGAAGGCCAGAAACTGCAGGACGAACTGCTGGCCGCGGCGCGCCGCCACGGCGTGCGCCTGATCGGCCCGAACTGCCTGGGCATCCTGCGGCCGTCGATCGGCCTGAACGCGACATTCGCGCGCACCTCGGCGCGGCCCGGGAGCGTGGCGCTGGTGTCGCAATCCGGCGCCGTGGCCTGTGCCCTGCTCGACTACGCGTGGGCGGCCGGATTCGGATTTTCCTCGGTGGTTACGACCGGGGACGGATCGGACGTCGAGTTCGCCGAGCTGCTCGATTTCCTGGCGATGGATTCCGAGACCCGCAGCATCGCGCTGTATGTGGAGGGCGTGCACAACCCGCGCCTGTTCCTGTCGGCGGTACGCGCCGCCGCCGGCGTGAAGCCGGTGGTCGTGTTGAAGGCCGGCCGCCACACGGTCGGATCCAAGGCCGCGCTCAGCCACACCGGCGCGATGGCCGGCAACGACCGGGTGTGGGAAACCGCGTTGCGCCGCAGCGGCGCGATCCGGATCCGCGAATACGACCAGCTGTTCGTCGCCTCCGAAACGCTGGCGGGCGGACGCATGCCGAAGGGGTCGCGGCTGGCGATCCTGACCAACGGCGGCGGCCCTGGCGTGCTGGCCGCCGACGCCGTCGCCGACCAGGGCGTCGTGCTGGCGAAGCTGTCGGATACGGCACGTTCCGCGCTCGACGCGGTGCTGCCGCCGACCTGGTCGCACGGCAACCCGGTGGACGTGATCGGCGACGCCGACCCGCAGCGCCTGGCGCGCGCTTTCGAGGTTCTCGCGGCCGATTCCGGGAACGACGGCGTGCTGGTCCTGTTCTGTCCGACCGTGCGCGCCTGCGCGCAGGAGGCGGCGCGCGCGCTGCTGGCTCCGGTGGCAGCCACGCCCAAGCCGGTCGTGCTGGCCTGGCTGGGTCAGGAGGATGCGGCCAAGGGACGGGCGGTTTTCAAGGAGGCGGGCCTGGCGTCGCAGACGAGCCCGGAAAACGGGGTGGAGGCGTTCAGCTTCCTGGCCCAGCACGTGTGCAACCGCGAGCTGCGGCTGCAGTTGCCCCCGCCGGTCGATCCGGCTCCGCCCGGCTCCAAGCCGCTGGACATCGCCGCGGCGCGCCAGATCGTCGAGGCGGTGCGCAAATCCGGGCGCAACGTGCTGGGCGAGGACGAGGCCAAGTCGGTGCTGGCCGCGTGCGGCATCGAGGTGGCGCAAGGGCAGCTGGCGACCAGCTCGGCGCAGGCGCGCGAACTGGCCGAAAAGATCGGATTTCCTGTCGTGCTCAAGGTGCGCGCCGAAGGCGTCACGCACAAGAGCGAAGTGGGCGGGGTGCTGCTGTCGTTGAAGACCGCCGACGAAGTTGCGCTCGGTTTCGAGCTGATCCGGGAGCGGGTGGAAAAGCGCGCCCCGAAGGCGCGCTTCACCGGCGTGCTGGTGCAGCGGATGATCTCGCGCCCGAACGGGCGCGAGCTGATCGTCGGGATCGCGCGCGATCCGTCGTTCGGCCCGGTGCTCACGTTCGGCATGGGCGGCATCGCGGTCGAGGTGGTGTCCGATTCGGCGCTGGCGCTGCCGCCGCTGAACCGGGTGCTGGCCACCGATCTGATCGATCGCACGCGCGTGTCGCGCATGCTGGGCGCCTTTCGCGGGATGCCGGCGGTCGACCTGGATCGCCTGATCGACGCGCTGGTGCGGGTGTCCGAGCTCGCCTGCGAGCTGCCCTGCCTGCGCGAGCTGGACATCAATCCGCTGCTGGCCGACGAGCTGGGCGTGATCGCGCTGGATGCGCGCGTGGTGGTGGACGATTGCGCCATCGCGCCCGATGCGGCCTATTCGCACCTGGCGATCCATCCATACCCGAAGTCGCTCGAGCGCGAGCTGCCGCTGGCCGACGGCACGCGCCTGCTGCTGCGCCCGATCCGGCCGGAAGACGCCGAGGCCGAACAGCGCTTCGTCGCCCGCCTGTCGCGCCGCTCGCTCTACATGCGGCTGCACGCGCCGGTGCGCGAGCTGTCGGTCGAGCAGCTGATCCGCTTCACCCAGATCGATTACGACCGCGAGATGGCGTTCGTCGCGGTGGACCCGGACGGCGAATCGGGAGAGATCCGCGCGATCGCCCGCTACACGAGGCTGGCCGACGGCGAGCGCGCCGAGTTCGGGGTCACGGTGGAGGACTCCTGGCAGGGCCGCGGCCTTGGCAATGCGATGATGGAGGCGCTCGAGCAGTGCGGGCGCGACCGCAACCTGGGCGAGATCTTCGGCTACGTGCTGAAGGAAAACGAGTCGATGCGCCAGATGATGCTGGCGCGCGGGTACGTGGCGCACCGCGAGGAAGACGACTCGCACGTGATCCGCTTCGTACTGCCTTTGCGCGACAAGCCGGCCACGCAGGAGGTCTGCGCTGCGTAGCGGTTCCGGGCGCGCGCTCCGCGGCGGCGCACGGCTGGCGGCCGCGCTGGCATCGCTGCTGCTGTGCGCTGCCGGCAGCCCCGCCCGAGCGGCCGGCACCGATGCAGGGCAGGACACGCCGCAGGCCGGCGCGGGCGCCGGGCGCCACGGGTTTCTGTGGGAGGCCCGCAAGGGCGAGCGGCACGCGCTGCTGTTGGGCACGCTGCACGTGGGCCTGGCGTCCGACTACCCGCCCGACCGGGCCACGCGCGAACTGATCGCCGGCGTCGACGCGATCGCGCTGGAGGCTGACATCTCGCAAGCCAGCCGGACCGAAGCGGCGATGCGCGCGCACGCGATGTACGCGGACGATGCGCCGGGCCTGGATTCGCGCATCGACGCCGCGCTGAAGACCGACACGCTGCGCGTGCTCGAACGGGTCGGCTTTCCGGCGGAAAGCGCCTGGCGGATGAAGCCGTGGATGCTCGGGGACACGCTGATCGTGCTGCAGGCGGTCCAGCTGGGGTTCTCGCCGGCCCATTCGACCGAGGCCTACCTGGTGTCGGTGGCCGCCTCGAGCGGCAAGCCGGTCGCCGAGCTCGAAGGCGTCGAGGCGCAGTTCGAGCTGCTGGACGGCCAGCCGTGGCCCGAGCAGGTCGAAGCGCTGCGCCAGGCGGTCGACTCGATCGGCGACGGCGAATCCGAGCAGGAGCTGCGCGCGCTGGTGGCCGCATGGCGCTCCTCGGACACCGCGGCGATGCAGGCTTACCTGCAGCGGCTGCGCGATTCCTCCGACCCGGTCGAGCGGCGGCAGTTCGAATGGCTGATCAGCGCGCGCAACGCCTCGATGGCGGATTCGATCGACCGGCTGCTGCAGGACGGGCGCTTCTACCTGGTGGCGGTCGGCAGCCTGCACTTCTTCGGCCCCGACGGGCTGGTGCAGGCGCTCAAGGCGCGCGGCTACGCCGTCACGCCGCTGCAGCCGGGGCCTGGCCGTTGACGGTCGGCCGGAACACGAACACGTCCATCGCGACGGCGCCGCCGTCCACGCCCAGGTCGATCCGCTCGACCAGCGGCCGGGGGCCGGCGGCCGCGTAGGCAACCGGCAGCGGCAGGAAGTGGTCGTCGGTCGGATGGGCGCGCGGCGCGTGCGGCGCGCGCTCGCGATAGTTGGCGATGAATTCCTGGTCGTCCCGTCGCAGCGCCGCTTCGATCGCATCGCGGAAATCGTCGACGTACGGCAGCGCGGCCCGGGGCTCGGCTTGCCGGCCGTGCTGATGCACGAAGCGGCCCCACTCGGCCAGGTTGTGCGTGATCGAACCGGACCCGATGATCAGCACCCCCTCGCGCGTCAGCGGCGCCAGCGCCGCGCCCACCCGCAGGTGATGCGGCGCACCCAGCGACGGCTGAATCGAGACCTCGAACACCGGCACGTCGGCCCGCGGATACATGTGGACCAGCGGCGCCCAGGCCCCGTGGTCCAGCCCGCGGCAGCCGTTGCCCGAAGCCGGCAGACCGGCCCGGGCCAGCAGCTCCAACGCCTTCCGGGCGAACGCGGGCGCGCCTGGCGCCGGGTAGCGGATCCGCTCCAGCGCCGGCGGGAAGCCGCCGAAATCGTGCAGCGTCTCGGGCCGCTCGGCCGTACTGACCATCGGGAGCTCGGTTTCCCAGTGAGCCGACGCGACCAGCACCGCCTGCGGCCGCGGCAGAGCGCGTGCCAGCGCCGCCCACGGCTCGGCCACCGGGCTGCCGCGCAGCGCGCACATCGGCGAGCCGTGCGAGATGAACAGCGTGGGCAGGCCTGTCATCGAATCCCTTCAGCCGGGAGTCGAAACATCCCCCTCTCCCGCTTCGGGGGGAGAGGGTCGGGGTGAGGGGGAACGCGCTGCGATCATCACGAGGCCGATTACTTATGCAGCCCTTCGGCCTTCAGCGCCTCGCGCACCGCCGGCCGTTGCCCGACGCGACCCACATAGACAGACAGCGTCGGCCACTTGGCCAGGTCGACGCCGACGTGGCGGGACCAGCTGAGCACCGTGAAAAGGTACGCGTCCGCAGCGGTGAAGCCGCTGCCCATCAGGTACTCTCGACTGCCCAGCTGCTTGGACACCCAGTCCAGGCGGGTGCCGATGCGCTCGATCTGGCGCGCCTTGAAGCCGTCCTCGGAGGCCGGATCGAACAGCGGCGAGAACTGCTTGTGCAGCTCGGTCGAAATGAAGTTCAGCCACTCCTGCAGCCGGTAGCGCTCGACCGTTCCGCTGGCCGGCGCCAGGCCGCGCGTGGGCGCCTGGTCCGCCAGGTACTGGACGATGGCCGGCCCCTCGGTCAGGCGCTGACCGTCGGGCAGCTCCAGCGTGGGCACGTAGCCCTTGCTGTTGATGGTCTTGAAATCGGTCCCTTCCTCCGTCTTCCTGGCCGCCAGATCGACCTTGACCAGTTGCACCGGGATGCCGGCTTCGCGCATCACGATGTGGGGCGACAGCGAACAGGCTCCAGGCGAGTAATACAGCTTCATCGGAATCTCCTCCTTGGAATGGGTTCGAGCCCGCAACTCTATTCCCTCGAATGACCGCAATTAAGCGGGGCTTCTGAAACGCATTGTTTTGCCATTCGGCATAATGACCCGCGTGGACCGGATCGCCGCCATCCAGGCATTCGTTCGCGTCGTGGAAGCCGGCAGCTTCGCGCGGGCCGCCCAGCGGCTGCGCTCGTCGACCTCCTCCATTTCGCGGCAGATCGCCGGCCTGGAACAGCACCTGGGTGCCCGCCTGCTGAATCGGACCACGCGCAAGCTGTCGCTGACCGAGGGCGGCCAGGCGTTCTACGAGCGCAGCGTGCAGCTGCTGGCCGAGCTGGAGGAGGCCGAGCAGATGGCCGGCGCGGCGGCCGCGTCGCCGCGCGGAACCATCCGGCTCACCTGTCCGCGCAATCTGGCGGCCCAGCAGGTGGCACCGGCGATCGCGCGCTTTTCGGTACGCCATACGAATGTGCGCTTCGACGTGACGGTGTCCGACAGCCTGGTCGATCTGGTCGAAGAGGGCTTCGATCTGGCGGTCCGGATCGGGCGGGTCGGCGCCGAGGGCCTGGTGGGGCGCCGGCTGGGCCAGGTCCGCCAGGTGCTGGCGGCCGCTCCCGTCTACCTGCGGTCGAACCGCCCGCCACGTACTCCCCCGGATCTGGCGAGCCATCGCGCGCTGACGTACGCGTACGCGGCCGCGCCGCACCTGTGGCGCCTGAGCGGCCCGGATGGCACCGAGCACGATCTGCGGGTGAACGGGCCGCTGATCGCCAACAGCGGCGAGCTGCTGATCGCGGCGGCCTGCGCCGGGCTGGGCGTGGTGATGGCGCCCGAGTTCATGCTGGAGGCGGAGCTGGCGGCCGGCGCCCTCGCGCGCGTGCTGCCCGATTACGAGGGACCGCTGCTCGATACCTGGGCGGTCTACCCGAGCCGGCGCCACCTGTCGGCCAAGGTGCGACTGTTCGTCGATCACCTGGTCGAGTCGTTCTCCGGTGCCCCCGCCCGCGCCGCCTCGCCGGCACCGCCCGGGCCGGACGGTGCCGCGGCCGGGGGCTTGACAAGCCGATAAAAAAGTACGAACGTTCGCTTTTTTCCGGATCAACGGGATCTAGCGATGACGGCCGCCGCCGCCCCCAGCCTGCCGCCGCGCCCGGCGCGCAAGGGCGAATGCACGCGCGCCGCCATCATCGAGCAGGCGCTGGCGATGGCGCGGCGCGACGGCCTGGAAGGACTGACCATCGGCGCCCTGGCCGAGCGGCTGGACATGAGCAAGAGCGGCGTGTTCGCGCATTTCGGCTCGCGCGAGGAGCTGCAGCTGGCGGTGCTGAACCGGTACGTGACGCGCTTCATCGACACCGTGCTGCGGCCGGCGGTGACCCGTGCGCCCGGGCTGCCGCGTCTGCGCGCGCTGCTGCGCAACTGGCTGGCGCTGCTGGCCGAGGAAATCGAGGCCGGCTGCATCCTGATCGCGGGCGCGAGCGAGTACGATGACCGCCCCGGGCCCCTGCACGACGCGCTGGTGGCCATCGTCGAAGGATGGAAAGCCGAGGTGCTGCGCGCGATCCGCCAGGCGCAGGAGGAAGGCCACCTGGACCGGCGCGCCGATGCGCACCAGATGGTGTTCGAGATCTACGGCCTGATGCTGATGTTGCATCAGGATGCGCGGCTGCTGCGCTCGAACGACAGCGTGCAGCGCGCCCGCACCGCGCTGGCGCGGCTGATCGAGTCCGCACGGGCCTCGCCGGCTCCATCGCGCACGGTGCGGCGCCGCGCCCACTGACATTTCCAGGAGAGGTCACGATGCCCGTCTACAAGGCTCCCTTGCGCGACCAGCAGTTCCTGCTGCACGAGGTTCTGGGCGCGGTCGATGCGGTGCGGCGGATGCCGCCGTTCGCGGAACTGGACGCCGACACCGTCAACCAGGTGCTCGAGCAGGGCGGCCGCTTCTGCTCCGACGTGCTGCTGCCGCTGAACCTGAGCGGCGACGAGCAGGGCTGCCGGTTCGACGCCGCCACGCACGAGGTCCGCACGCCGGAGGGATTTCGCGGCGCCTTCGACCAGCTGCGCGAAGGCGGCTGGCAGGGCCTGACGGCCGGCGCGGAATACGGAGGTCAGGGGCTGCCCCACGTGCTGCAGATCGCATTCGACGAGATGCGCTGCGCGGCCAACCAGGCCTGGACCATGTACTCGGGGCTGACGCTGGGCGCCTACGAGTGCCTGCTGGTGCACGGAACGCCGCAGCAGAAGGAGACCTTCCTGCCCAAGCTGGCTTCGGCCGAATGGACCGGCACCATGTGCCTGACGGAGGCGCACTGCGGCACGGACCTGGGCCTGCTGCGCACGCGCGCCGAGCCGCAGCCCGACGGCAGCTACAGGATCACCGGGCAGAAGATCTTCATTTCCGCGGGCGAGCACGACCTGGCCGACAACATCGTGCACCTGGTGCTGGCGCGCCTGCCCGACGCGCCGGCCGGGGTCAAAGGCATTTCGCTGTTCGTGGCGCCCAAGTTCGTGCCGGCGGGCGACGGGGCGTCGGCGCGCGTGGGTGCGCGCAACGCGCTGTACTGCGGCGGCATCGAGCACAAGATGGGCATCCACGGCAATTCGACCTGCCAGATCGTGTTCGAAGGCGCCACCGGCTGGCTGGTCGGCGAGAAGAACCGGGGCCTGAACGCGATGTTCGTGATGATGAACGGCGCGCGCCTGGCCGTCGGCGTGCAGGGGCTGGGGCTGACCGATGCGGCCTACCAGAACGCCGCCGCCTACGCCAAGGACCGCCTGCAGGGCCGCAGCCTGGCGCCCGGCAGCAAGTCCGACCGGCCGGCCGATCCGATCATCGTGCATCCGGACGTGCGGCGTTCGCTGCTGACCGCGCGCGCCTGGGCCGAGGGGGGCCGCGCCTTCTCCTACTGGCTGGCGCTGATGGCCGATCAGCAGCACCACCACCCGGATGCGTCGGAGCGCCAGTTCGCCGCCGACATGATGGCCTTGATGACGCCGGTGGCGAAGGCGTTCCTGACCGACAACGCCTTCGACGGCATCTCGCAATGTCTGCAGGTGTTCGGGGGACACGGATACATCCACGAATCGGGCATGGAGCAGCTGCTGCGCGACGCCCGCATCAACATGATCTACGAAGGGACCAACTCGATCCAGGCCCTGGACCTGCTGTACCGCAAAGTCCTGACGGACAACAACGGCGCGAAGCTGCGCGCGTTCGGCAAGCTGGTGCAGCGGTTCCTGGAGGAGAACGGGACCGCCGCCGAGATGAGCGAATTCGTCACGCCGCTGGCCGACCTCGGGGACAAGGTGCAGAAGCTGACGATGGAGATCGGCATGAAGGCGCTCGCCAATCCGGAGGAGGTGGGCGCCGCCGCGGTGAGCTACCTGCGCGTGATCGGGCACCTGGTGTACGCCTACTTCTGGGCGCGCATGGCCCGGGTCGCGCTGGATCACACGGGCGAAAAGGGCGCCGATCCGTTCTACCGCGCCAAGCTGGCGACGGCGCGCTTCTACTTCCAGCGCCTGCTGCCGGAGACCGCTTACCATATTCGCGCCGCACGTTCGGGGGCGAAGAACCTGATGGAGCTCGAGGCAGACCTGTTCTGACCGGGCTCGCGCTGCCGGGCGACCGGCCGGAGAAAGCAACGATGAGAAATGCTGCGATCAGGAAGGTCGCGGTGCTCGGCGCCGGCGTGATGGGCGCGCAGATCGCCGCCCACTGCGTGAACGCCCGGGTGCCGGTGCTGCTGTTCGACCTGCCGGACGAGAAATCGCCCGACCGCAACGGCATCGCGCTCAGGGCCATCGAGAACCTGGGCAGGCTCAGTCCCGCGCCGCTCGCGCTGAAGGAGGACGCCCAGCACCTCGAGGCGGCCAACTACGACCAGCACCTGCAGCGGCTGGCCGAGTGCGATCTGGTGATCGAGGCGATCGCGGAGCGGCTGGACTGGAAGCTGGACCTGTATCGAAAGATCGCGCCCCACATCCGGCCGGACGCGATCCTGGGGTCCAACACCTCGGGCCTGTCGGTCACCAGCCTGTCGGACGTGCTCGATGCGGCGTTGCGGCCGCGCTTCTGCGGCGTGCACTTCTTCAATCCGCCGCGCTACATGCACCTGGTCGAGCTGATTCCGACCGCGGCCACTGCGCCCGGCGTGGTGGACCAGCTGGAGACGTTCCTCACCAGCACGCTCGGCAAGGGCGTGGTGCGCGCCAAGGACACGCCCAACTTCATCGCCAACCGGGTCGGGGTGTTCGGCATGCTGGCCACGATCCACGAGGCGGCCAAGTACGGGCTGGCGTACGACGTGGTCGACGACCTCACCGGCACGCGTCTCGGGCGCGCCAAGAGCGCGACCTTCCGCACCTCCGACGTGGTGGGGCTGGACACGATGGCGCACGTGATCCGCACCATGCAGCAGGCGCTGCCGGCGGCGCGCGATCCGTTCGCCCCGCTGTACACGGTGCCGCCCGTGGTGCAGGCGCTGGTGGACAAGGGCGCGCTCGGGCAGAAGTCCGGGGCCGGCTTCTACCGGAAGGACGGCCGCGCAATCAAGGTGCTCGATCCTCGCACCTCGGACTACGTGGACAGCGCCGGCAAGGCCGACGAGCTGGTGGCGCGCATCCTGAAGACCGAGGACGCGGGGCAGCGGCTGAAGCTGCTGCGCGAGACCGATCATCCGCAGGCACGCTTCCTGTGGTCGATCTACCGCGACATGTTCCACTACATCGCGGTGCATCTGGCCGAAATCGCGCAAAGCGCGCGCGACATCGATTTCGCGCTGCGCTGGGGTTTCGGCTGGGAAACCGGCCCCTTCGAGACCTGGCAGGCGGCAGGCTGGCAGCGTGTGGCCGAGTGGGTGAGCCAGGACATCGAGCAGGGCGAAGCGCTCGCCAAGGCGCCTTTACCGGCCTGGGTTTCGCAAGGGCCGGTGGCCAAGGCGGGCGCCGTTCACACGCCGCACGGTTCGTGGAATCCGGCGCACCAGCGCTTCGAGCCGCGCGCCAGTCTGCCCGTTTACGCCAAGCAGCTGTTCCGCGCTCCGCTGGTGGGCGAGGGCGTGCCGACCGGGCACGATGCCGGTGCCACGCTGTTCTCGGACGATTCCTGCCGGCTGTGGCACCTCGAGCAGCCGCAGGCCGGTGAAGTGCTGATTTTCTCGATCCGCAGCAAGATGCACACGCTGGGACCCGGCGTGGTCGCCGGGCTGTTGCGCGCGCTGGACGCCGCGGAGGCCGAGGGCAGGCCGCTCGTGATCTGGTCGCCCAACGAGCCGTTCTCGGTGGGCGCCGACCTGAAGGCGCTGCTGCCGGTGTTCATGAGCGGCGGGCCCAAGGCGGTCGGGGCCGAAGAAGCGAAGATGCAGCAGGCGTTCATGCGCGTGAAGTACGCGCAGGTGCCGGTGGTGGCCGCGATCCAGGGACTGGCGCTGGGCGGCGGCTGCGAGCTGCTGCTGCACTGTGCGCGCCGGGTCGCCTGCCTCGAGAGCTACATCGGCATGGTGGAGATCGGCGTCGGCATCATCCCCGGCGCCGGCGGACTGAAGGAGGGCGCGCTGCGCGCCGCGCAGGCGGCGCGTGCGACCGGCAGTACCGACCTGGTGCCGTACCTGCGCAACTGGTTCCAGAACACGGCCATGGCGACCGTGTCGAAGTCGGCGCTGGAGGCCCGTGCGATAGGCTATCTGCACGACTTCGACACCATCGTGTTCAATCCGTACGAGCTGCTGTGGACAGCGGTCGGCCAGGCCTTCGCGCTGCGCGCTGTCGGCTACCGACCGCCGCTGCGCGTGAAGAGTTTCCCGGTGGCCGGCCGCCCCGGCGCCGCCACGATCAAGGCGCAGCTGGTCAACATGAAGGAAGGCGGCTTCATCAGCGAGCACGACTTCATGATCGCCGGTGCCATCGCCGACGTGCTCACCGGCGGCGATGTCGAACCAGGGTCGCTGGTCGATGAGCAGTGGCTGCTGGACCTGGAGCGGCAGCATCTGACCCGGCTGGTGGCAAATTCGAAGACGCAGGAGCGGATGATGGGAATGTTGCAGACCGGCAAGCCGGTGCGAAACTGAACGGGAGGCCAGAGATGTCACGTCAGGTGCAGGACGCATTCGTGGTGGCGGCCACGCGCACGCCGGTGGGCAAGGCGCCCCGCGGCGCGCTGCGCACGGTGCGCCCGGACGATCTGCTGGTGGCCGCGATCCGCTCGGCGGTGGCCAAGGTGCCGTCGCTGGATCCGGCCGCGATCGAGGACGCGGTGATCGGCTGCGCCTTTCCTGAGGCGGAGCAGGGCATGAACGTCGCGCGCAACGCGGTGCTGCTGGCCGGCCTGCCGGACAGCATTGGCGGGGTGACCTTGAACCGCTACTGCTCGTCGGGCTTGAACGCGGTGGCGGTCGCGGCCGACCGCATCCGGGTCGGCGAGGCCGACGTGGTGCTGGCGGGCGGCGTCGAATCGATGAGCATGGTGCCGATGATGGGCAACCGCCCGTCGATCAATCCGCACGTCTTCGACGCGGACCAGAACGTGGCGATCGCCTTCGGCATGGGGATCACCGCGGAAAAGGTGGCACAGCGCTGGAAGGTGTCGCGCGAGGCGCAGGACGAGTTCGCGCTGATCTCGCACCAGCGCGCGATCGCCGCCCAGAAAGCGGGAGATTTCGGCGACGAGATCACGCCGTTCGAAGTCGTCGAGAGGATGCCGAACCTCGCCTCGCACGAGCTCGAGGTGAAGAAGCGCAGCATCTCGCTGGACGAGGGCCCGCGCGCCGACACCAATGCGCAGGCGCTGGCCAAGCTGAAACCGGCCTTCGCCGCGCGCGGCAGCGTCACCGCCGGCAACAGTTCGCAGACCTCGGACGGCGCCGGGGCGCTGATCCTGGCGAGCGAGGCCGCGATCCGGCGCTTCAACCTGGTGCCGCTGGCGCGCTTCGTGTCCTTCTCGGTGCGCGGCGTGCCGCCCGAGATCATGGGCATCGGGCCGAAGGAGGCGATCCCGGCCGCGCTGCGCAGTGCGGGCCTGCAGCTGGACCAGATGGACTGGATCGAACTGAACGAGGCGTTCGCCGCGCAGGCGCTCGCCGTGATCGGTGAACTCGGGCTGGACCGCGCCAGGGTCAACCCGATGGGCGGGGCGATCGCGTTGGGCCATCCGCTCGGCGCAACCGGCGCGATCCGCTCGGCCACGCTGCTGCACGGGCTGCGCCGCCGCGGCTTGAAGTACGGCATGGTCACGATGTGCGTCGGCACCGGCATGGGGGCCGCCGGCATCTTCGAGCGCGTCTGAAGCCGGCACGGAGGCGCGCGTGGCCATCCTGACCGAGACCGGCGAGGCAATCGCCCGCATCCAGATCGCGCGCCCCGAGCGCAAGAACGCCATCACGGCGGACATGTACGAGGCGCTCAGCGCCGCGCTGATGGCGGCCGAGGCCGACGCGTCGGTGCGAGTGATCCTGCTGCATGGCCTGCCGGGAATCTTCAGCGCCGGCAACGACCTGGAAGACTTCCTGCACCGGCCGCCGCAGCAGGCCGATGCGCCCGTGTTCCGCTTCATGGCGGCCCTGTCGGGCGCGGCCAAGCCGGTGGTGGTGGCCGTCAACGGGGCCGCGGTGGGGATCGGCACGACGCTGCTGCTGCACTGCGATCTGGCGTACTGCGCGGACGACTCGCGCTTTTCGCTGCCCTTCGTCAACCTGGGGTTGTGCCCCGAGTTCGCCTCCAGCCTGCTGCTGCCGCTGGCCGCCGGGTATCACCGCGCCGCCGAGAAGCTGCTGCTGGGAGAACCGGCCTCCGCCGAAGAGGCGCTCGACATGGGGCTGGTGAACCGGATCCTGCCGCCCGCCGAAGTGCTCGGGCACGCCCGCCGCCAGTGCGAGCGGCTGGCGCAGCTGGCACCGGGTGCGCTGCGCGAGACCAAGCGGCTGCTGAAAGCCGGATGGCGGGAGGCGGTCGCGCGCACGATCGCCGAGGAAGCCGGCGCGTTCGGCCGCCTGCTGCAAAGCGTCGAGGCGCGCGAGGCGTTCAGCGCCTTCCTGGAACGGCGCCCACCCGATTTCTCGAAGTCGCGCTGAGCGCGTTTGCGATGCCGCTGCGATCCGACCTCTCGATCGACCGGCTGCAGGAGCGGCTGCGGATCGGATTGCCGGCGCTGCTGGGGCTGCAGCTGGTGGACCTGGCGGAGGGCTCGCTGCGGATGCGAGTTCCGATCGAACCGCGCCTGCTGGCGCCCAACGGCTATCTGCACGCCGCCAGCGTGATCGCGCTGGCCGATACCGCATGCGGATTCGCCTGCATCGCCCACCTGCCCGCAGGCGCCGACAACTTCACCACGATCGAGCTGAAAACCAATTTCCTGGGAACGGCGACCAGCGGAACGCTGCTGGCGCAGGCGCGCTCGCTTCACATCGGGCGCACCACGCAGGTGTGGGATGCGACCGTGTCGCATGTGGAAACGGGGCGCTCGATCGCCGAGTTCCGCTGCACGCAGATGGTGTTGTGGCCGAAGGCGGCCTGACGGAGCGACGATGGGCTTGAAGGGCAAGACGATCTTCATCAGCGGCGGTTCGCGCGGCATCGGCCTTGCGATCGCGCTGCGGGCGGCCGCCGACGGTGCCAATATCGTGATCGCGGCCAAGACGGTCGAACCGAATCCGAGGCTGCCGGGCACGATCCACTCGGCGGCGCGCGAGATCGAGCAGGCCGGCGGCGCCTGCCTGCCGGTGCAGGCGGACATCCGCGACGAGGCGCAGGTGCTGGAGGCCGTGCGCCTCGGGGCCGAGCGTTTCGGCGGCATCGACATCCTGGTGAACAACGCGAGCGCGATCAACCTGACCGGAACCGAGGCCACCCCGATCAAGCGTTTCGACCTGATGTTCGGGGTGAACGTGCGCGGCACGTTCCTGTGCACGCAGGCCTGTCTGGCGCACCTGAAGCGCTCGGCCCAGTCGGGTCGCAACCCGCACGTGCTCACGCTGTCGCCCCCCCTGACGATCAAGCCGCAATGGTTCGGACCCCACGTGGCCTACTCGATGGCCAAGTACGGCATGAGCCTGTGCGTGCTGGGCCATGCCGAGGAGTTCCGGCCGTACGGGATCGGCGTGAACGCGCTGTGGCCGCGGACCGTGATCCTGACCGCGGCGCTGCAGATGATCCCGGGCGTGCGGCCGGAACATTGCCGCCGCCCCGAGATCGTGGCCGACGCCGCCCATGCGATCCTGGGATCGGACGCCAGGACGGCCACCGGCAACTTCTACCTGGACGAGGACGTGCTGCGGGCGGCCGGCGTCACCGACTTCGGCCCCTACTCGGTCGTGCCCGGCTCGCGCGAACTGATGCCCGACCTGTTCGTGTGACCGCGAATGCGATGATTTGAGCCGGTTTTTCCCGCCAATTCCGGTCGAACGCCTCGGCGCCGGCCTCGATACTCCCGAAGCGCCACAGCCGCGCCCGTAAGCGCTAGGTCATCCGTTCGATTCAGACGTCCGGCTGCCCGACCGTATGCTGATGGCAGGTGGGGTGTGGGGCCGCTGCATGAATCCATTCGATCTCGACGACAAGGTGACCGCTGCCGCCCTCACCGCGGTGGGCACTGTGATCGGTGCCCTGGTCCAGCTGCGCGTTTCCTGGCGCAAAGAAGTGTCGGAGCGTGCGCGCGGCGTCCCGGTGACCAAGAAGTCGCGCCGCGGACCGGTGCTGGCGGTATTCCTGCTGGTGGTTGCGGCCGGGGTGGGCGGCTTCGCGTTCTCCCAGTACCTGGCCATCCAGGCCGACCGCGAGTCGGCGGCGGTGCGCGGCGAGATGCGCAACCAGCTCGCGCAGATCAGCGCGACGGCGGAGCGCCTCGAGCACGCGACCCTGAGCGATCGCGGCGCGATGGTGCGCGCCGAGGATGTCCGGCATGGCGAGGACGACGCCACGGCAACCGCGACCATCGGCCCGTGCCGGGCGCGCGCGGCCGGCGCCGATGCGGCGCCGGCGTGCTCCGAGCAGGAGGCCGCACGCGTGACGCTGTGCACCAGCGTGCCCTTGCCGGCGGCGATCACCGCCATGGCGCTGTACGCCCGGCCCGAAGGGTCGCAGCAACGCTGGGCCGACAGCCGGGTCACCCCCGGCCAGGACATCGGACGGGCGCGCTTCGCGGACAAGCCGTTCGAGCGCGCCGATTCCGACCAGGCCCGGCAGATCTGCACCGAGTTCTCTTCCTGGGACGGCGACCACGCGTTCAGCGCCCGCCTGGTCGTGAAATACGGCGCAGCGCCGGCGCCGCACGAACTGTCGCAGGCGGCGGTGGCCCCGCTATCCGAAGCCGTAACGGGCCATTAGCGCCCATTTCCGTCTTGAGTGACCGCATCGATATCGGCCATAATCGTTCGGCCGATGGCTCTGCTCAAATCCCTGCTCAAGCTGTTGGGCGGCACCCGGGCGCCTGACGCGAAATTGCCCGAACCGGGAAGCGCCAGGCGTCGTCCTTCCGACGCGGCGCCCGCTGCGCCAGCTGTCAGGACCGCACCGGCTACCGTCCGCACGCATCTGCGCGTTGCACCGCAACCGGCGCCGGCCCGCGATGGCCCCAGCCCGCTCGACGGCGATGTGGACCGGCGCTTCACTGCGCTGCTGTTGGGCGTCGGCGTCCTGCGCACGGCCGAGGCCGAACCGGCCGAGCGCCGCGTGATCGGACAGATCGAGGAGATGGTCGGTGGAGGCGGCGACCCGAGCCTGGTTCCCCGCTTGCCGTTCGTGCTGCCCCGGCTGATGAGCCTGTTGAGGCGCGACGACGTGGCGCCGCGCGAGCTGGCCGAGCAACTGTCGCCCGATCCCACCCTGGTGGGCGAGGTCGTGCGGATGGCCAACTCGCCCCGCTACCGCAGCGGCCGCGACGTGGCCGACCTGCACGAGGCGGTGATGCTGCTGGGTCAGCGCGGCCTGTCCCAGATCGTGATCAACGCCGCGATGCGGCCGATCTTCAGCGCCCGCCAGGGCCGCTTCAGCCAGATCGCCGGCACGACGGTTTGGGACGTTACGGAGCGCTGCTCGAGCGCCTGCGCGTGCCTGGGCGGCGACGAGGTCGACCGGTTTCAGGCCTACCTGGCGGGGATGGCGACCAACATCGGGTTGATCGTCGTGCTGCGCCTGCTCGACAACGGCTACCGGGAGCGGCAGCCGCCGGACACGGTGGCTTTTCACGATGCCCTGCACCGCGTGTCCGCCAGGCTGTCGGGGCGCATCGCGCGCCAGTGGAACTTCCCGCCGATGGTGTGCCAGGCGGTGCTGCGACAGGCGGAGGCGCGCGGCGGTCCGGCCGACGACGAGCTGACCCGGCTGCTGCGGGCCGCGGACCGGATCAGCAAGTGGCATGTGCTGGAGCCGGGCCGTGTGGGCGACGGCCTCGCGGGCCTGGACGAACCGGAGCGCCTCTGCTATTCGGAGCTCGAGCGCGCCTTCGGCCGCTGATTCGAGCAGCTCCGCGCGAATCGCGCCCCGGCCGACCGGCCCGAGCTGTCACCGGGTCTGCGGCGGCGGCTGCGCCGGTGAGCGGCCGGAAGGAGATGGCATTTCGACCGGGCCGTTGGGCGACAACACCTTGGACCAGCGCCCGAATTCGTCGTCGAGCTCCTTCTGGGCTTCGGCCTCCGGCAGGGCGATCACCGGGCTGTTCCTCGACATGCTGCGCCCGGCCTTGACCAGGTGCAGGGCGGGATCGACGCGGTAGACGGAATTACCCAGCGACGGGCCGCTGCGGAACATGAAGTAGCCGGAATGGTCGCTAAGAGGCGCAAATCCGTGCCGGTTGCCTTCGTCGTCCAGGTACACCGCCTGCTTGATGTCCGGCGTGTACTGATTCGGTTGCAGGTCCAGGATCGACGTCACCTCGCGGGGCAGCGTGGTGCGGCTGCCGCGCGCGTCGACCACCTTCAGCAGGCGCTGCAGCTGGTTGAGCGTCAGTGTCTGCCCCATGGACCAGGCCCCTTCGCACAGCAGCGCGCAGGCCACCAGCAGCGGCCACAGCGCGGGCCGCCCATGCCCGGGACGGCGGAAGATTCGGATCATGGCGCATTCCCCACAGCTCTGGACCAGCCGCATTGTGCCGAAAGTCGCCAGGCCGGAGTTAACCCGGGTCCGGATCAAGGTTGAAACTCCGCTATCGTCGCGATCCTGATAACCGCGAGCGACGGATCATCGACATGAGATCAAACGCGCTGGGCCGCCTGCGACTTGCCCTCCTGGTGTCGGCTTTTGGCTTGTGGCACGCGGGGGCGCCGGCCGCCGCCCCCAAGGTGGAGCATCAGGTTGCCGGTTTCTTCCGTACGCAGGTGGGCGACTTCGAGGTCACCAGCCTGACCGACGGCGCCTTTTCGATGCCGCCCGGGCTGATGAAGGCCGACCAGGATCAGGTCGTGCAGCTGATCGCGCACGACTTCCCGTCCGATCCGCCCAAGTTCGACGCTTCGGTTGCGGGCTTTCTGGTCAACACCGGCCACCAGCTGATCCTGGTCGACACCGGGTTCGGGCACTTCGGCCAAAGCGCCGCCACCGGCAAGCTCGCAGCGAGCCTGCGCGCGGCCGGATACCGGCCGGAGCAGGTCGACCTGGTGCTGCTCACGCACCTTCACCTGGACCATATCGGCGGACTGCTGACGCGGGACAACAAGCGCGCGTTCCCGAACGCGGTGGTCCGGATGGCGCAGGCCGAGAGCGACTATTGGCTGTCGCAGCAAGCGGCCGATGCCGCACCCAAGCCGATGCAGGATCTGTTCCGCTACGCGCGCGAGGCCGCCGCCCCTTACAAGGCGGCCGGGCGGTGGAAGCCGTTCACCGGCACCGACGAGCTGGCGCCCGGAGTGCGCCCGTATCCGCTGGTCGGACACACGGCCGGGCACAGCGGCTATGAGTTTTCGTCGAAGGGCGAGCGGTTGCTGGCGTGGGGCGATACGTTGCACATCGCGCCGGTGCAGTTTCCGCGCCCCGAGATCGGCATCGCGTTCGACGCCGACTCCGAGCAGGCGATCCAGCAACGGCTGAAGCTGTTCGGCGCGCTGTCCGACGACAAGTCCGTGATCGTCGCGGCCGCTCACGTGGGGTTCCCCAGCCTGGGGCACCTGCGGCGGCTCGACAATGGCTACGCGTGGGTGCCGGTCCGCTACGCGTCCGCGCCGCACTGAGGCGGTGGCGTCGCCGGGCCCGCCCGCCCGGGCAGGCCGGCCCAGATCAATCCGCCGAAGCTGAGCGTCGCGAACGCCAGGGCCCAGCCCCACGGCCTGCCGCCGCTCGCGTCCAGCGTCGCGCCGAACAGCATCGGCGCCAGGACGCCGGAGCCGAAGCCGAGCAGCGAATAAACCGCCATCGCGGCGCCGCGCTGCGCCGGCGGCGCGGCCGCCACCAGGCCCGCAGTCAGCGCGGCCGAGTCGGCCATCACGCCGACGAAATACGCCGCCAGCAGCGTCAGCACGATCCACCAGGGCGCCGGCACCGACAGGCCGGCCAGCCAGCTCAGCGCGCCGGCGCAAGCCATCACCGATCCGATCCAGCGCATCCGTCCGAGGCGCCCGGCCAGTTCGTTGCCGAGCACGCTCGCCGGCAGGCCGAGCAGGTTGATCAGGGCCGCGGCGTCGGTCGCCTTCAGCCAGGGGCAGGTGGAGCCCGACACCGATCCGGCATACACGATGAACGCGACCATCCAGGAGCGCAGCCCGAACAGTTCCCAGCAGTGGACCGAGTAGCCCATCACGTAGCGCCGGACCGGTCGCTGCGCCAGCACGCCGCGCAGCCGCGGCCAGCGGCTCGCATGGGGCGTCGCTGAGACCGGCTGCGGGCGCAGCCGCAGCAGCACCAGCGGCAGCGCCAGCATGGGCCCGAGCGCCAGCACCGCCAGGGCGGCACGCCAGGGCAGCAGCGCGGCCAGCCAGCCCGCCAGCGCGAGCGACAGGCTGGTGCCGATGCCGAAGCTGGCGGTGTAAAGGGCGATGTAGCGCGACTGGCGCGGGCCGATCGCGCGGTCCGTGAGCGCTTTCAGTCCCGGCATGTAGGTGCCGGCCAGGCCGGCTCCGGTGAGCGCCTGGAACAGCGCGCCGGTCAGCGCTCCGCGCGCCAGCAATGCAAATCCGAGCGTTCCGAGAGCCGCGAGCAGGCACGAAGCCGCGAACACCGAGCGGGCATCGATGCGGTCGGTGATGCCGGACAGGAACGGCACCGCCAGCATGTACCCGAAGAAAAATGCGCCCCCCACGAAACCGGCCTCGGTTCCACTCAGACCCCACGCAACGCGCAGCGTGGGCAGCAGCGCCGGGTAGGCGGAAAAGCCGGTCATGCTCAGGACCTCGGCCGCGCACATCAGCGCGAGGAGCCGCAGGCTCCCCTCTCCCGCTTGCGGGACAGGGGGCGGGGATGAGGGCGCGCAACTCGTCAAATTACGAGTGTTCCCAGCGCATACACCCCGAACGCAACGATGACGGCGCCCGACACGCGGTTGACCGCCAGCATCCAGCCGGTGCCGATGCGTTCGCGCAACAGGGACACGCTGGTGCTCAGAAACAGCCACCACAGGCCGGAGCCGACGAACACCCCCGCCACCAGCGTTGCCGCCGCCGGGTAGCTGGGCGAGGCCGCCAGTCCGAAGCCCGCGAACACCGCCACGAAAGACAGGATCGTCATCGGGTTGGCGAGCGTCAGCAGCAGGGTCGAGACGTAGGCCGGCACGAGGCCGCCCGCCCCGGCCTGCGCCGCGCCCTGCGCGGGCGCGGCCAGGAAGGTTCGTGCGCCCAGGTAGCACAGCGCGATGCCGCCGCCCGCGCGCAACCAGGCCACGTGGGCCAGCAGGAACCCGGAAACCGCGGTCAATCCGAATCCGGCCACGCAGCCGTAGGCGGCGTCGGCGGTGGCCGCCCCCAGGCCGGTGACCAGTCCGGCGATGCGTCCCTGCTCCAGGCTGCGACGGATGCACAGCAGGCCGATCGGGCCGACCGGTGCGGCGATCGACAGCCCGATCACGAGGCCTTTGAGCAGGAAGTTCGAGAGCATCGGCTGGTTCAACATCTTAGGCCAAGGTTGTATATGATGGGCCGCAGGGACGGAATCGAACTCGAAAACGCAAGGAGGCCCCCACGCGCGACGCAGAGCGCGCGTGGCAGGCGCCCGGGTGCAAGAGGCGGCCATGGCGCGCAGCAACTCGTACGACCTCGGTCTGGACCGCAACCCGGCCAACTTCGTGGCCCTTTCGCCGCTGAGCTTCATCGAGCGCACGGCCAGCGTTTACCCCGACCGGCTTGCGCTGATCTACGGCGCGCGCCGCCAGAGCTGGGCCACGACCTACGAGCGCTGCCGCCGGCTGGGCGGCGCGCTGGCGGCGCGCGGCATCGGGCGCGGCGACACGGTGGCCGCGATGCTTCCCAATGTGCCGGCGATGCTCGAGGCGCATTTCGGCGTCGCGATGAGCGGCGCCGTGCTCAATACGCTGAACACGCGCCTGGATGCCGAGGCCATCGCCTTCATGTTGCAGCATGGCGGGGCAATTGCCCTGCTGACCGACCGCGAGTTCTCCCCGGTGGTCGAGAAGGCGCTGACGCTGCTGCCGGGCGTGCGCCCGCTGGTGATCGAGGTGCGGGACGCTACGGCCCCGGCCGGCAAGGAACTCGGCCAGATCGACTACGAATCGCTGCTGCGAAGCGGTGATCCGGACTTCGCGTGGCAGTTGCCGCCCGACGAATGGGATGCGATCACGCTGAACTACACCTCCGGCACGACCGGCAATCCGAAGGGGGTCGTTTATCACCACCGCGGCGCCTACCTGAATGCAGTCAGCAACGTGATTTCCTGGGGCATGCCACAGCACGCCATCTACCTGTGGACGCTGCCGATGTTCCACTGCAACGGCTGGTGCTTCCCGTGGACGATGGCGTTGAACGCCGGCACCAGCGTGTGCCTGCGGCGGGTCGACCCGGGCCAGGTGTTCGCGCAGATCCGCGAGCACGGCGTCACCCACATGTGCGGCGCGCCGATCGTCTACAGCATGCTGATCAGCGCGGCCGAGGAGCTGCGCACCGGCATCAGTCACAAGGTCAACGGACTGATCGCGGGCGCCGCCCCGCCGGCGGCCGTGATCGAGGGATGCGAGCAGATCGGGATCGACATCACGCACGTGTACGGACTCACCGAGTCCTACGGTCCGGCGGCCGTGTGCGCCAAGCAGCCTTCGTGGGCCGGGCTGCCGCTGGAGGAGCGCGCCCGCCTGAACGGCCGCCAGGGGGTTGCCTATCCCCTGCAGGAGGCGATCGCGGTGCTGGATCCGGCCACGATGGAGCCGGTGCCGGCCGATGGCGAGACGATGGGCGAGATCTTCTTCCGCGGCAATATCGTGATGAAGGGCTACCTGAAGAACGAGCCCGCCACGGCGGAGGCGTTCTCCGGGGGCTGGTTCCACACGGGCGATCTGGCGGTGATGCATCCCGACGGCTACGTCAAGATAAAGGACCGCAGCAAGGACATCATCATCTCGGGAGGCGAGAATATCTCTTCGCTCGAGGTCGAGGACGCGCTGCACCGGCACCCGGCGGTGCTGATCGCGGCGGTGGTGGCGCAACCGGATCCGAAGTGGGGCGAGGTGCCGTGCGCATTCGTCGAGCTGAAGACCGGCGCCGGCCTGGAGGCCGAAGCGCTGATCGAGCATTGCCGGGGTCTGCTGGCACGCTTCAAGGTGCCCAGGCGCATCGTATTCGGGCCGTTGCCGAAGACGTCGACCGGCAAGATCCAGAAGTTCGTGCTGCGCCAGCAGATCAAATCCACCAGCGCCATCGAGTAGCCATCCCCGTGACAGCCGGCGATGTGATTCTCGAGACGCAGGGGCTGTCGAAGGAGTTCTTGGGGTTTGCGGCCGTCCAGGACGTGAACCTGAGCGTGCGGCGCGGCAGCGTGCACGCGCTGATAGGCCCGAACGGGGCCGGCAAGACCACCGTGTTCAACCTGTTGACCGGCTTCCTTCAGCCCACTGCCGGCCGGATCCGCTTCGAGGGCGTCGACATCACCGGCGAATCGGCGGTGCAGGTCGCGCGCCGCGGGATAGTGCGGTCGTTCCAGATCTCCGCGACTTTCCCGCACCTGACCGTGCTGGAGAACGTGCGCATCGCGCTGCAGAGGAAGGTGGCCAATTCCTTCCATTTCTGGGAGCACGAGTCGCGTCTGGACTGCCTGAACGAGCGCGCACTGCAGTTGCTCGAGCAGGTCGATCTGCGCGACCTGGCGCGCCGGGTCACGGTCGAGCTGCCGTACGGCCGCAAGCGCGCGCTCGAGATCGCCACCACGCTGGCGCTGGATCCGAAGCTGATGCTGCTGGACGAGCCCACCCAGGGCATGGGCCACGAGGATGTGAGCCGGGTGGTCGAGCTGATCCGGAAGGTGGCGCGCGACCGCACGATACTGATGGTCGAGCACAACCTGTCGGTGGTGGAGACGCTGAGCGACGTCATCACCGTGTTGCAGAGGGGCCGTGTACTGGCGCAGGGACCGTACCCGGTCGTCTCCAGCGATCCGCGCGTCCTGGAAGCCTACGTCGGGGTCGAGGCATGAACAGCGCGTTCGCGCCCAGCGGCGAGATGCTGCGCCTGGCGAACCTGCACGCGTTCTACGGCGAATCGCACATCCTGCACGGCATCGACCTGCGGGTGAACCGCGGCGAGCTGGTGACGCTGCTCGGCCGCAACGGGGCCGGGCGCACGACCACGCTCAAGGCCATCCTCGGGCTGGTGGGGCGCCGCACCGGCGCGATCACGTTCAACGGCGAGCAGATCGCGGCGATGCCGCCGCACCGGATCGCGCGCCTGGGCATCGGCTACTGCCCCGAGGAGCGCGGCATCTTCGCGGGTCTGACGACCGAGGAGAACCTGCTGCTGCCGCCGGCGCTCAACAGCGGGGGCCTGACGCTCGACGAGATCTACGCGATGTTCCCGAATCTGCTCGAGCGGCGCTACAGCCCCGGCACGCGCCTGTCGGGCGGAGAGCAGCAGATGCTGTCGATGGCGCGCATCCTGCGCACCGGCGCGCGGCTGCTGCTGCTGGACGAGATCACCGAGGGCCTGGCGCCGGTGATCGTGAAGAAGCTCGCCGGCGTGCTGAACACGCTGAAGGCGCGCGGCTTCACCATCGTGCTGGTGGAGCAGAATTTCCGCTTTGCCGCGCCGCTGGCCGACCGGCACTACGTGCTCGAACACGGGCGCATCGTGCTGACGGTGGCGCGCGAGGAGCTGGGTTCCTGCACGCAGCGGCTGCATGCGCTGCTGGGCGTGTGAGCGAGGACAATGCTGCGTTCCGACCGTTCGTGCTTCATCACCTTCGAGGAGATCCGATGAGACTGAGATTCCTGATCCAGACGGCGGCCTTGGCCCTGGCGCTGGCGCTGGCGGGCGCGGCCCAGGCGCAGATAGCCGACGGCGTCGTGAAGGTCGGCGTGCTGACCGACATGTCCGGGACCTATTCGGACCTGTCGGGCCAGGGCGCGGTGGTGGCCACCCAGATGGCGATCGACGATTTCGTGGCGCAGGACAAACCCTCCTTCAAGGTCGAGATGGTCTACGCCGACCATCAGAACAAGGGCGACATCGCCGCCAACAAGGCGCGCGAATGGTTCGAGCGGGACGACGTGGACGTCGTGACCGACCTGGTCACCACCTCGACCGCGCTGGCGGTGATGAAAATCGGCAAGGAGAAGAACCGCCTGGTGCTGGTGTCGGGAGCGGGCTCGACCCGGATCACCAACGAGGACTGCAACGACCTCACGATCCACTGGACCTACGACACCTACGCGCTGGCGCACGGCACGGCCAAAGCGGTGGTGCAGCAGGGCGGCAAGAGCTGGTTCTTCCTGACCGCCGACTACGCGTTCGGCCAGTCGCTCGAGAAGGACGCCTCCGACGTGGTGCTGGCCAACGGCGGCACCGTGGTGGGGTCGGCGCGCCACCCGTTCCAAGGCACCGACTTCTCCTCTTTCTTGCTGAAGGCCCAGACTTCGGGCGCGCAGGTGATCGGGCTCGCCAACGCGGGCAACGACACGATCAACTCGATCAAGCAGGCCGTCGAATTCGGGATCACACCCAAGCAGACGCTGGCCGGCCTGTTGATGTTCATCACCGACGTGCACTCGCTGGGACTGAAGACCACGCAGGGCATGTACCTGACCGAGGGGTTCTACTGGGACCTGAACGACGAGTCGCGCGCCTGGTCGAAGCGGTTCTTCGAGAAGCACAAGCGGATGCCGACGATGGCGCAGGCCGGGGACTATTCGGCAATGCTGCACTACCTGAAAGCAGTGAAGGCGGTCAACAGCGACGACGCCCAGAAGGTGATGGCGCAGATGAAGAAGACCAAGGTCAACGACTTCTTCGCGAGGAACGGCACCATCCGCGACGACGGCCGCATGGTGCACGAGATGTACCTGTTCCAGGTGAAGAAGCCGTCGGAATCGAGCGGACCGTGGGACTACTACAAGCTGCGCGCGACGATCCCGGCCGACGAGGCATTCCAGCCGCTCTCGGGTTCGCGTTGCCCGCTGGTCAAGAAGTGATGCGCAGGCCCTCACCCCCGCCCTTTCCGGCCTGCGGCCGGAAAGGGCATGAGCAAGAGAACGAGGGGGCTGGGCCGGCCGATCGCCCCTCGCCCGCGCAGCGGGAGAGGGGAGGGGGTGAGGGCGTTTAATGACCATTTTCGGAGTCCCGCTCCCGGCGCTGTTCGGCCAGCTTCTGTTGGGCCTGATCAACGGCTCCTTCTACGCCGTGCTCAGCCTCGGGCTGGCGATCATCTTCGGGATGCTGAACGTCATCAACTTCGCGCACGGCGCGCAGTACATGATCGGCGCGTTCCTGGCGTGGATGGGGCTGACCTATCTCGGCATCAACTACTGGGCCGCGCTGGTCCTGTCGCCGCTGCTGGTCGGGCTGTTGGGCGCGCTGATCGAACGGCTGATGCTCAGGCGCCTTTACCAGCTGGATCACCTGTACGGCCTGCTGCTGACGTTCGGGCTGGCGCTGGTCGCTGAGGGCGTTTTCCGCAACTTCTACGGCGTTTCGGGCGAGTCGTACGAGGTTCCCGAGCTGCTGCAGGGCGGGGTGAACCTGGGCTTCATGTTCATGCCGCTTTACCGGGGCTGGGTCGTGGTGGCGGCGCTCAGTGTGTGCTTTGCGGTCTGGTTCGCGATCGAGCGCACGCGTCTGGGCGCCACGCTGCGCGCCGCCACGCAGCGTCCGGACCTGGTGCAGGCCCTTGGCATCAACGTTCCGCTGCTGATGACGCTCACCTACGCGTCCGGCGCGGCGCTGGCGGCGTTCGCCGGCGTGCTGTCGGCGCCGATGGTCCAGGTCAATCCCCTGATGGGTTCGCACCTGATCATCGTGGTGTTCGCGGTGGTGGTGATCGGCGGCATGGGTTCGATCCTGGGCTCGATCGTCACCGGGGTCGGCCTGGGCCTGGTGGAGGCGCTCACCAAGGTCTACTACGGGCAGGCCTCGGCCGTCGTGATCTTCCTGATCATGGTGATCGTGCTGCTGGTGCGCCCCGCCGGCCTGTTCGGCAGGACCGCCTGATCCATGGGATCCGACACGACGGCAGCGGCCAGGGCCTCGAGCGTGCCGATGTTCGCCGCGCTGATCGCCGCCGGCGTCGTCGCGCCGTTCCTGGTGTACCCGACCTTCCTTATGAAGGTGTTGTGCTTCGCGCTGTTCGCCTCGGCCTTCAACCTGCTGCTGGGTTTCGCCGGGCTGCTGTCGTTCGGCCACGCGGCGTTCTTCTGCGCGAGCGCCTACGTGTGCGGATACCTGTGCAGGTCGCTGGGCGCGACGCCGGAGGTCGGGATCCTGGCCGGTACCGCGTTCGCCGCGCTGCTCGGTGCGCTGTTCGGGCTGCTGGCGATCCGCCGCTCGGGCATCTACTTCGCGATGATCACTCTGGCGCTGGCGCAGCTCGTGTATTTCGTCGAGCTCGAGCTGCCGTTCACCGGCGGGGAGGACGGCCTGCAGGGGATCCCGCGCGGACGCCTGTTCGGCCTGATCGACCTGTCGGGCAACCTGCCGATGTATTTCTTCGTGCTCGCGATATTCCTTTCGGGTTTCTGGCTGATCCACCGTACCATCCATTCGCCGTTCGGACAGGTGCTGAAGGCGATCCGGGAAAACGAGCCGCGCGCGATCTCGCTGGGCTACGCAGTCGACCGCTACAAGCTGCTGGCCTTCGTGCTGTCGGCGACGCTCGCGGGACTGGCCGGCGCCACCAAGTCCATCGTGTTCCAGCTGGCTTCGCTGACCGACGCGCACTGGCACATGTCCGGCGAGGTGGTGCTGATGACGCTGCTGGGCGGGCTGGGAACGGTGCTGGGGCCGTCGGTCGGCGCGCTGACGATCGTGGGCCTGGAGAACCTGCTGGCCGACAAGGTGGGGCCCTGGGTGACCGTGATCATGGGCGCCATTTTCGTCGTGTGTGTGCTGCTGTTCCGCCGCGGCATCGTCGGCGAGCTGCGCGCGCTGCGCTTTACGCGCCGGAGCGGGGCCTAACAAGGTGCGCAGCCGGGCCGCCACCGGATGGCGCCCCTGGCTGGTGCCGGCGGCGCTGCTGGCGGTCATGACCGCGGCGCCCGGCGAGACCCTGAGGGTCGGTTCCAAGCGCTTCACCGAGTCGACCATCCTGGGCGAGATCCTGACCCAGGCGGCGCAGCGCACGACCTCGGCCGAGCATGTGCCGGGCATCGGCAACACGGCCATCGTGGCGGCTGCGCTGCGCAGCGGCGCGATCGACCTGTACCCGGAATACCTGGGCACGATCGAGCTGGAGATCCTGCACCACGACCGCGCCGGCGAGTCCCTGGACCAGGTCGACCGGGAACTTGCCCCGCTCGGCCTGGGCGTGGGCATCCCGCTGGGCTTCCAGAACTCGTACGCGATCGGCGTGCGGCGGGACACCGCGCAGGCATTGCACCTGCAGTCGATCGGCGATCTGGCCGGCCAGCCGCGGCTGCGGCTCGGCCTGTCGCACGAGTTCCTGGGGCGCGCCGACGGCTGGCCGGCGCTGGCGCGCCACTACGGACTGACGACGCACCCCAGCGGGCTGGATCACGGGCTGGCGTACGAAGCGCTGGCGGCCGGCCAGGTCGACGCGATCGACCTGTACACGACCGACGCCAAGATCGCGCGCTACGGCATCCAGGTGCTGCGCGACGATCGCGGCTTTTTTCCGCGCTATGACGCGGTCGTAATGTACGGGCGCTCGGTGCCGCAGCGCTTCCCGCGGGCCTGGGCGGCGCTGCAGGCGTTGGCTGGAACGATCGACGAGACCCGGATGATCGATATGAACGGTGCCGCCGAGCTCGATCATCGCCCGGCGCGCGACATCGCGCGCTCGTTTCTCGCGCAGTCCGGCCAGGCCGCTGCTGCGACCACGTTCCGCGAGCTGCTGTTCGGCGAGGATTTCGGGCGCCTGGCGCGCCAGCACGTGATGCTGGTTCTGCTGTCGGTGCTGGCCGCCAGCGCGGTCGGCATTCCGCTCGGGGTGGCCGCGGCCCGCTGGCCGCGGCTGGGCGCCGCGATCCTGGCCGCGGTCGGCACGCTGCAGACGATACCGGCGCTCGCGCTGCTGGCCGCGCTGATCCCGCTGCTGGGCGCGATCGGCACGCGCCCCGCGCTGCTGGCCCTGTTCATCTTTGCGCTGCTGCCGATCGTGCGCAACACCGCGGTGGGACTGAGCCAGGTCCCCGACGTGCTGCGCCAGGCCGCCACCGCGCTCGGGGCCCGCAGCCTGGCGCGGCTGTGGCTGGTCGAGCTGCCGCTGGCGCTGCCCGTGATCCTGGCCGGAATCCGCACCGCGGCGGTGATCAGCGTCGGCACCGCGACGATCGCCGCGTTCGTCGGCGCCGGCGGATTCGGTGAGCGCATCTCGATCGGGCTGGCGTTGAACGACAACCGGATGCTGCTGGCCGGAGCGCTGCCGGCCGCGGCGCTGGCGCTGGCGCTCGAGGTGCTGTTCAGCCTGCTGGAACGACTGTCGCGCGGCCTGGGTGGCGACGCGGCATACGAAGGCGGGAAGGGGTTCGGGTTTGCACGGGCGCTGCTGGCGTTTATCGCATTGCCGGGCATCGTCGCGTTCGTCGTTCCGGCCTGGCTCCTGGCGAAGTCCGACGCGACGCCAGTGCATCCCCTGGGCCTGCTGCTCTTGCTCGTCGGGGTGGCCGGGCTGCTCCGGTGCGTGCGCGACTTCCATGTGTCCGGCAAGGGAACCCTGGCTCCCTGGGATCCGCCGACCCGGCTGGTCATCGTCGGCCTGTACCGCTACACGCGCAATCCGATGTACCTGTCGGTGACGCTGGTGCTGCTCGGTTGGGCATTCTGGTTCGGTTCGGTCAACCTGCTCGTCTACGCGGTTCTGGTGACCGCTGCTTTCCACTTGCGTGTGGTCCTGGGCGAGGAGCCATGGCTGGCTCGGACGCACGGGGAACTCTGGCAGCAGTACGCCGCCCGCGTCCCGCGCTGGCTCGGGCGGGGTTCGTTCGAATCGCGGAATACCGGAACCCGATCATGAAAGACGCGATTCGCGCTTGGGGCTGGCGCACGGAGTTCTTGTTCGTTGCGCTGGTGGCGTTCGGCCCCTTCATAAGCAGGAGCCTGTGGGTCGCCCTTCACCACGAGGTGGCGTGAATTACGAGCGTACGTCTCTGGTTCATGGTCGTCCATGAAGTCTGCGTCGCGGCGGCTTTGTTGTGGGTTCTCAGAACTCGGGGCCTTGACGCCCGACGCCTGGCGCAACGGCCTTCAGGCGCCGACGCTGTGCGCGGGGTCGGCCTTGCCTTCGCGGTTTGGGCCGCCTACACCGCACTCTGGATCACAAGTGCGCTTCTGGTTCCTGGATCCACGCAAGGGCTTCGAGGTGCGTATCGGGTAGATGGCCCTCTCGGCTTTGAGATCGTATTGCTCGTATCGGTGGTGAACCCGATTTTCGAAGAGGGTTTTGTATGCGGATATGTCCTGTCAGCGCTGACCAGCAAGGTGGGCATCAATGCGGCCGTCGCAGTCAGCGTCGCGATTCGGCTGACCTATCACTTGTACCAGGGGCCGATCGCGCTGCTCTCCGTCATTCCCATGGGTGCGATCCATGCATTGTGGTATGCAAAGGCGCAGCGGCTTGCGCCCATCATCATTTCTCACGCGATACTGGATTTCGTGGCGCTGGTGCCATATAGCTGACGGGAACGGCGACCAACCGGGGATGCGTGCGGGTGCGATGAATCAAGATAGGAGGCACGCCATGAAGGCAAATGACGTTCGAGATTTACTGATGCTCCCCATGGGTCTTTTCCTTGCGGGCTTGTCGCTGCCGGCCGCGGCCCAATCGCCCTCTCCGAGTCAACGGCTGGCGCGCGACATCCACCGGGAACTCGTCGAAATCAACACGGTGACCGCCACCGGCGACACGCTGAGGGCCGCCGACGCGATGGCGGCACGCCTGAAGGAGGCCGGCTTTGCGGACGCCGACGTGCAGGTCTTCTCGCCGGCGCCGCACAAGGGCAACCTGGTCGCACGGCTCCACGGAACCGGGGCACGCAAGCCGATTCTGCTGATGGCCCACCTGGACGTGGTCGAAGCCAAACGCGAGGACTGGTCCGTCGACCCGTTCAAGGTGCTGGAAAAGGATGGCTACCTCTATGGGCGGGGCGTGTGGGACGACAAGTTCATGGGTGCGGTGTTCATCGCGAACCTGATCCGCTATCGACAGGAAGGCTACACGCCGGAGCGCGACATCATCGTCGCGCTGGAAACCGACGAAGAGATCCTGGATGCCGATGCGCTGGGCGTCCAGTGGCTGCTGAAGAACCACCGCGACCTGATCGACGCCGAGTTCGCCCTGAACGAGGGAGGCGGCGTCGGTCTCAAAGACGGCAAGCCGATCAGGAACACCGTGCAGACCAGCGAGAAGGTGTCCTACAGCTATCGGCTGGAGGTGAAGAACCGGGGCGGCCACAGTTCGCTGCCCAGCAAGGACAACGCGATTTACCACCTGGCGGAGGGCCTGACGCGACTTGCCCACTTCGATTTCCCGGTGAGATTGAACGAGACCACGCGCGCCTTCTTCGGGCGCTCGGCCGATCTCGAGGAACCCCGGGTGGCCGCGGACATGCGGGCGATGGCCTCCGCTCAGCCGGACCCGGCCGCCGTGGCCCGCCTGTCGGGCACTCCCGCCTACAACGCGCAACTTCGCACCACCTGCGTTGCCACGATGCTGGAGGGCGGGCACGCCTACAACGCCCTGCCGCAGGTCGCGCGCGCGACCGTGAACTGCCGCATCCTTCCCGGGGAGCCCGTGGAGGAAGTCACGAGCGCGCTCGTGCGCGTATTGGCCGATGAGCAGATTTCCGTCACGCCCATAGGAACGCCCAACCTCAGCCCGCCATCGCCGCTGAACCCCGAGGTCATGCAGGCGATCAACGCGCTGACGGCGGAATTCTGGCCCGGCATCCCCGTGATTCCGATCATGTCCTCCGGCGCAACCGATGGCGCCTACCTGCGCAACGCGGGCATCCCGACCTATGGCCACTCGGGCCTCGGTACCGACATCGTCGATGTACGGATTCACGGCAAGGACGAGCGCATCCTCGTGAAATCGTTCTACGAAGGCCAGGAGTACCTGTACCGATTGGTGAAGGTCCTGTCATCGCCCCGGTGATGCGGGATGGCGCGCTGCGTGCCGAAGGTCCGCAAACAGGTCGTCAGGCCGGCGGCGCCATCTTCTTCATCAGCGCCTGGAAGCGCGCCTCGCCCGTCAGGTCCTTGAACGCCTGATCGGCTCTCGCATAGGGCAAACCGCCGTCGTGTTGCCGGTAGGCGCGTTCCAGCCAATCCAGGGCCGCCGACTTGTCGCCGGTTTTCGCGTAAACCTGGGCAATCTGGTAGGCGCCTCCGCTCGAGTATCCGTCCAGCATTTTCTGCAACGCGGCGCGCGACTCCGCCTTCCGGCCAGCACGGTCGTACGCCACGGCAAGCCCGTCGAGGCGGTACAGTTCATTGGGTTCCTGCAGTACTTCTTCGATGGCTGAATCGAACCTTCCGCGCTCGATCAGCAATACGCACAACAGATAGTGCGCGAAGAACGCCTTCGGGCTGACTTCCAGGGCCCGGCGCGCAGCGGACTCCGCGTCGTCGGGCCTGCCCTGGATCTGCAGCGCAATCGCCAGGTCCAACCATGCGTTGGCGTTGAGCGGATCCTTGTCCACGACCGCAGACAGATCGCGCACGGCGGTCGTGATGTCATTGTCCTGGAGCGCGAGCCGGCCCGTCTCTTCCCGAACGCGCAGGCTGCCAGGCTGCAGGCGGGCTGCCTCCTCGATCTGCTTCGCCGCGGTGGCGCGGTCATAGTCGTAGGCGATCGCGATCGCGGCGAGCAGCAGGTGCGCCTCCCCGGATCGGGGATCCAGTTCCAGCGTACGGCGCGCAGACATTCGGGCGTGAACCGTGTCCGCCTCGGGGGTGGCGTCGATATAACCGCCTAGCGAGTACTGAACCCATCCCAGCGCGACCCATGCCGGAGCGTAGTTCGGGTCGACCTTCAAAGCGTTCTCCAGCAGCTTGCCGGCGGCACGAAGGTCGGCCTCGGTCCTGCGCGCGTACGCGTAACGCGCCTGCAGCAGCAGGTTGTAAGCCTCCAGATTCGCGGGCCGCACCTCCCCGGTTACGGCGCCCGCCAACATCGTGGCCTTGAGCGCGCTCACCACCGCCCCGGCGATCTCGTCCTGGACCGCGAATACGTCCCTCATCTCCCGGTCGTAGGTCTCGGACCAGAGGTGCTCCCCGGTGTCCGTGCGGATGAGCTGTGTCGTGACGCGCAGGCGGTTGCCCGACTTGCGCACGCTCCCTTCCAGGATGTTCGCAACCCCCAGCGTCTTTGCGATGTCCGCTACGGTCACCTGCTTGCCCTTGAAGTAGAACGACGAGGTGCGTGCGATGACGTGCAGCTCCGGCACCTTCGCCAGCAGATCGAGCAGCTCCTCCGCCAGGCCATCGGAGAAATACTCCTGGTCCTTTTTCTCGCTCATGTCGACGAAGGGCAGGACCGCGATCGACTTGTCGCTGAAGGTGACGGCCGTGCCGCCGGCATGAAGCCCGGGCGCAACCGCCGCTGGCGCACCGGGCTGCCTGGAGAACCAGAACTTGTCGGCCAGCAGCACGACCACGGCCAGCGCCAGCACGGCGATGATGGCCCGATCGAGCTTGCGGCCGGTCTTGTGCGTGATCGACTCGCCCGGATGCACGTCCGACGTGGGCTTCAAGCCTTCCGGCGTGACCTCGTAGATCCAGGAAAACAGGAGCACCGGCGGAAAGCCGATCACCATCAGGAGGATCACCAGGCGGTTGGCCCACTCCGGAACCTCCAGCATGTGGAATACGACATGGGTAGGTTCCAGCACCACCCAGCAGGCGATCAGATACAGGACCGCCACCCGGAACAGGTTGCGCCGCTTCAACTCCTCGAACAGGCGCAGCTTGACCGGAAAGGCCGGATGCCGGCCGTCGGTCGAGGAGTGCTCGGGTCCGGACGACCTCCGCTCGCCCGAAGGCTGCGCAGCCTCCGGAGATTCCGCTGTCACCGACCCGCCTCCTTTGCAAATCGGCCTTTGGCCTGTCGGGAACGCCGGCAACCATCATAATGGTATGGTCGCCTTTCCTCCTAGGCTGGTGCTGTCGGCTGACCCTCGATGCGCCGCATCGACGCATCTAGAATAACCCGCCGCTCGCGTTGGGGAGTCAATGCCATGAGCAGGTCGTCTCCCGAAGAGTCCACGCCCCGCTGGAAACACGACGGGGTTCGCGTCGTCCCGGGCGACCAGCTCGATCCCAACACGGCGCAGACACCGGGCATGGGCCGGAAGGCTGCGATCACTTTGGCGCGGGTCGGTGCGCAAAAGCTCTGGGCCGGCACGGTCCACATCCACCCGAACGCCAAAACGGGCGCGCACCACCATGGGCCGCTCGAAAGCGTGATTTACGTGGTCAAGGGCCGCGCCCGCATGCGCTGGGGCGAGCGGCTCGAATTCACCGCGGAAGCCGGGCCGGGGGATTTCATCTACGTGCCGCCTTACGTGCCCCATCAGGAGATCAACGCCAGTCGCACCGAGACGCTCGAATGCGTGCTCGTGCGCAGCGACGGCGAGGCGGTCGCGATCAACCTGGACATCCAGCCCGCGGAGCCGCCCGAAGACGTGCCCTGGATCGATCCGACCCACCCGGGCTGACGACGGCCACGCGGGAGGGAAATCAATGCAAATGCGTGACACGGACAAGGCATTCGCCGGCCAGGTGCCCGAGGTCTACGAAAGGTACCTCGTGCCGTTGATCTTCGAAGCGTATGCGGTCGACATCGCCGGCAGGGTGGCGTCACGCAGACCGGCGCGAACGCTCGAGATCGCGGCCGGTACCGGCGTGGTGACGCGCCTGCTGGCCAATGCGCTTCCCGACGATGCCTCGATCGTGGCAACGGATCTGAATCAGCCGATGCTCGATCGCGCTTCGGCCGTCGGAACGAGCAGACCGGTTACCTGGCGCCAGGCCGATGCGCAGCAACTGCCATTCGAAGACGGACAGTTCGATGCGGTCGTCTGCCAGTTCGGGGCCATGTTCTTTCCCGACAGGCCCAAGGCGTTCGCGGAGGCGCGGCGCGTGCTGGCGCCGGGCGGCGTATTGCTCTTCAACGTCTGGGACCGCATCGAGGAAAACGAATTCGCCGCCCTGGTCGCGGACACGCTGGCCGAAATGTTTCCGGCCGATCCGCCGCGCTTCCTGGCCCGCACGCCCTATGGCTACTACGATCGTGCGCGGATCGAGCGGGATCTGCGCAGCGGCGGGTTCGCCAGGTCGCCGGGAATCGATACTCAAGCCGAGCGCAGCCGCGCCGCATCGCCCCGGCACCCCGCGATCGGCCTTTGCCAGGGCAGTCCAATGCGCTCGGAGATCGAAGCGCACGGCGCCGGCGCGCTGTCGGAAGCGACGCGAATGTGCGAGGAAGCGATCGCCCGGCGATTCGGATCGGGGTTCGTGGAGGCCGGGATCCAGGCACACGTCATCTCGATCGAGGTCTGACGAAACTCTCGGAGAGCGCTTGCACGGCACGGCCGACTCCCTCTCCCGCTTGCGGCAGAGGGCTGGGGTGAGGGGGCCTCGCGCAACAGGAGAGGAAACCGCCCCGCGGGATCGCGGGGCCTTTTGCCTGTTCGAAAGCCAGCGGCCGTCACAAAGAAGACCGTCGGAAAGATCCCGTTTTTACGTCTTAGGTCATAGGACCTCGGCCGTTTCGCACAGCGGTCGCGGCCCGCGCGAGACCGTGTTGCCCGATCTGATCACGGACGACTACTGGGGATCGCTCAACAACGGCATCTTCTCGATCATTCCGGGTGCCCACTGACAAACCGGATTGGAGGAATCATGAAACACATCATTGGAGTCGGCTGCATCCTGATCTGGGCGATCTGTGGCGACGTGCGCGCGGCCGAGCTGGTGTCCAGCGCGCACGGGGTGACACACGGACCTGGGCGACTTCTATCTCCACAACCAGGCAAGGGCGTATTCACCGTCGAGGCATTCAGGCGGTCGAATGAACGGTCGTACGAGTGACGTGGCGGGTTGAGTCAGCGCGTCATCGCGCGGCGGGCGAAATAGCTCGCCGCGTCGACCGCCAGCACCAGCGCCAGCATCGCCAGCAGGACGGTGGCGGTGCGCCCCATCTGGAACAGGCCCAGGTGATACGACAGCATCTGCCCCAGTCCCCCCGCGCCCACCACGCCCAGGATCGATGCTGCCCGGATGTTGTTTTCCCAGCGGTACAGGGCGTACGAAAGCAGCTGCGGGGCCACCTGCGGCAGGGTGGCATACAGCAGCACCTGCGCGGGGCGCGTACCCTGAACGCGCAGCGCGAAGGCCGGACCGGGCGGCGTGTTCTCGATCGCTTCCACGAACAGGCGCCCCAGCACGCCGGTCGTGTGAAGCGCCAGCGCCAGAGTGCCGGCCATCGGACCCAGGCCGGCTGCAATCAGCAGCAGCGAGGCCCACACCAGCTCCGGTATGGCGCGCAGCGCATTGAGCAGCACACGTGTCGGAACGCGCCAGAGCGGATGCGCATGCGAGCGCGCGGCCGGCAGCGCGAGCAGCAGGCCGAATACCGCCGCCAGCAGCGTCCCGAGGGCCGACATCGCCAGCGTTTCACCGGTGGCCAGTACGACCTTGTGCACGAACGCGGGCGAGGTGTCGGGCGGAAAGAATTCTGCGACGAAGCGGCCCATCGCGTGGGCCGCGTCGCGCGACCATAGCGCGCCCCATTGCAGATCCAGGCTCCAGAAGCTGGCAACCACCAGCGCCAGCGCTGCCAGTACGACCCAGCCGGCGCGGGCGCGCGCCCCGGCCATTCCGGATGGCAGCGGGTGCGTGGCGCCGCCAGCGTGATCGCGGCTCATCGCAACGACCTGCGCAGCCAGGCGCTCATGCCGTCGGCCAGCGCGACCAGCCCGATGAACACCAGCAGGATCGTCGACACCTCGCTGGCGCGCAGCATCCTCAGCGATCCGTCCATCAGCTGCCCCAGCCCCCCGGCGCCGACGAAGCCCAGCACGACCGAGGAGCGGATCGCGCATTCCCACCGATAGATCGCGTACGAGGTGAGTTCGGGCGCGGCCTGCGGCAGCAGGCTGTAGAAGAACGCCTGCAGCCGCCCGCTGCCGTTGGCCAGCAGTGTGCGGGTCGGGTGCGCATCGCAGCTTTCGAGTATCTCGGCGAACACCTTGCCCAGCATGCCCCCGTAGGTCAGTGCGATGGCCAGCACGCCCGAGGTCGGTCCCAGGCCCACCACGCGCACGAACACCAGGGCCCACACGAGTTCCGGCACCGTGCGCAGCGCCACCATCAGCGCCCGCGCAGCCTGCCGCACGACGAAGGGCCCGGCCGCCATTCGCCCGGCCAGGCTGGACACCGACAGCGCGGCCGTGGCAAGCAGGGCCAGCGGAACCGCCAGCAGCAGGGCCAGGCTGATTCCGGCCGTGGCGATCGCGACCGTGCGCCAGGTCTCGACGGCCACCTGCTTCAGGAATTCGAGGCCGAGCGCCGGGGGCATGAAGCCGGCCAGGAAGCGCGCAGTGACCCGCAAACTGCGCGAGTCCAGCATTTGCCACGGGCGGAACTCGGTCAGCACGAACATCGGCCACAGCAGCACGCAGCCGGCCACCAGCCACGCCACGCGCCCACGCCAGGCCGGATCGCGCGCAGGCGCGCGCGCCGATGCAACCGCGCTACCCGATCCGTTGGCCATGGCGCGTGATCGCCGCCGGTTTCAGCGCCAGAGCATCGCGACCGGCGCCGGTTCGGCCGCCGGTTCTGCCGGCACTTCGTCGGGTTGCTGCGCCGGGGGGACGTGCGCATACAGCCGGCGCAACGCCTCGGGCGACACCTGGGACGCCGGGCTGTCGAGGCAGACCGCGCCGTCGCGCAACCCCACCACGCGGGGAAACGTCTCCAGCGCCATCTCGACCTGGTGCATCGCGGCCACCAGCGTGGCGCCGCGCCGCTGCGCCTGTTCCCGCATCACCTGCAGTGCACGGGCGGCGCGCACCGGGTCCAGTCCGGACAGCGGTTCGTCCAGCAGCCACAGGCGCGCCGGCGTCAGCAACGCCCGCGCCAGGCTCACGCGCTGCCGTTCGCCGCCGGACAGCCGGTCGACCCGATCGAACAGGCGTTCGGCCAGATCGAACGATGCCAGCGCCGCGTAAGCGCCGGCGATGTCGGAGGGGACCAGCAGCGAGCGCAGGCTGCTCGCCAGGCTCATGGCCGGCAGCCGCCCGGCCAGCACGGCGGTCACGACGCGCTGGCGCGGCGGCAGCGGCGGAACCTGCGGCGCCAGGAACAGCCGCCCGCGCACCCGCCGGCGGCCGCGGGCGTCGAGCGCCCAAGGGTCTTCGCCATCGAGCAGGACCCGCCCGTCGCGTGCCCGCAGCGCGCACGCCGCCACCTGAAGTAACGTCGTCTTGCCGGCCCCCGAGGGACCGACGATGGCCACGTGCTCGCCGCTGCCGATCTGCAGGTCGACCTGCTGCAGTGCCGCCCGGGTCTGCGACGGGGTGCCCGCATACCGGACCGACACCTGGTCCAGCTGCAGCGTCAGCCCGCGGACGTCCGAGGTCACAAGAGGCCAGCGCTGCGCGCGGCAGCCTCGATGCCGTTGTAGTTCTCCGGCTGGGTGGGAATGAACCGGGTGGCGCGCTGCAGCGTCAGGATCTCCTTGCCCTCGGGCGTGTCGGGCGTCAGGTCCAGGAACGCCTGTCGCAGCTTGTCGCGCATCGCCGCCGGCATCCTGGTGCTGACCGACCAGTTGTAGTCGAAGAACGCAGGCGTCGTGTAGAACACCTTGACCGCGTCCTGGTCGACCTTGCCCTCGGCCACGAACTTGTTCCACACGGAGATGTTCACCGCCCCGGCGTCGACTTTGCCGCCGGCCACGGCGGCGATCGTGGCGTCGTGCGCGCCCGAATAGCTGACGCGGCGCAGGTCGCGGTCCGGGTCTATGCCGGCCTTCAACAGGAAGCTGCGCGGCATCAGGTGCCCCGAGGTGCTGGACTGCGAACCGAAGCTGAACGTGCGTCCCTTCAGGTCCGCCGGCGTCCGGATGCCGCTGGCGGCGCCCGCGATGAATACCGAGTGAAAACCCTCGTCCTCGGCCCGCTGCACCAGCGGGATCACCTGTCCGCCCGAGCGCACGTTGGCCTGTACGAATGTGAAACCCCCGAACCAGGCCAGGTCCACCTTGCCGTTGACCAGCGCTTCCACCGCGGCCGCGTAGTCGGTGACCGGTGTCCACTCGACCGGCACGCCCAGGCGCGCCTGCAGGTACTGCCCGAGCGGCGCGAACTTGCGCGCCAGCTCGGTCGGCGCCTCGTCGGGAATCGCGGTCACGCGCAGCGCCTGCTGCGCGCCGGCGCCCGCGGGGAGCAATGCGGTCAGGCCGATCGCGGCAACGAGGGCAAAGACGGTGCCGGCGCTGCGGCGGCGCGACGCAATCGGATGGATCGACACGCTAAGCTCCCGGCCGCCTCGGCCGGGGCGGCGTGCTGATTCGATTCGAACGCTTGGTCCGGCATCAGGCCGCCGGCGCGCAGCTGCGGAACCCGGCGAAGATATCATTTCGCCCGGCCTCGAAGAAATTGCGGTAGCGCGGATGATGCATCCGAGGGTGCGTTGCGAACGATGCGCCCCGCAGCACCTGGCGTGCGCCGAACCAGGGCAGCGAATACTCGCGATAAGGATGCGCAACGAAACCCGGATACGGCTGGAACGACGACGCGGTCCATTCCCACACGAGGCCGAAGCGGATCGGCCCGGTGGCCGGCGGTGCTGCGGGCGTCGCCAGCGCGGCGACCTCCCATTCGGGTTCGGTCGGCAGCCGGCGGCCGGCCCAGCGGCACCAGGCGCGCGCTTCGTGCAAGCTCAGGTTGGTGACCGACGCCGCTTCGTCCAGATCGCGCCACTGCCCGAACCAGCGGTGCTGCCAGCGGCTTCCTTGGGGCCGCCAGCCGCGCGGCCAGCGCGCATCGTGGCGCAGGCGCCAGGCCCAGCCGTCCGCGGTCCAATGGCCGGGCTCCTCGTACCCGCCGGCGGCGACGAACGCGGCAAAGGCGCGATTGTCGACCGGGCCACGATCGATCCGGAAGCCTGCCACTTCGACCCAGTGCGGCATCAGCTCGTTGTCGAATGCGAGGTCTCCGGCAACCGATCCGAGCCGGAAGCGCATCGCATCGAACACCAGCTCCTTCGGATCGGCAGCCGTCGTCTCGACCGGCTTGGGGGGATCGACTTCGAGGCCGATTCCCAGCGCATTGGCCATGTAGAGGGCCGCCTCGTGATGCATGTCCTCGTGCACCAGCGCCAGCCAGGCGAAGTACAGTTGGCCGTGTGCGTCGCCGTCGCTCTGCGCCAGGATTCGCAGCGTCTGCTCCAGCGTGCGGGAGAGGTAGTCGCGCGTTGCGGCCGCATCGGGCAGCGGCAATCGCCAGCGGGTCGCATGCTCGACCCGGCCCGAGTCGAACAGCGCGTCGGCGTCCGCGAGGATCGATGCGGTGCGCGGCGCGTCCGGATCGGCCGTGATGCCTCGAAGCCGTTGCGGGTTGCGCCCGATCCAGTGTTCCTGGAACCACCCGACGTGACCGAGTTCCCACAACGGAGGATTCAACTCGGGCGAATAGGGGACCCGCAACCCGGTTGCACCCAGCGAGCGCTCGTAGGCTGCGAACGTGCGCAGCGTGTCGGCCCGGCTGTCGACCAGTGCGGCGCCCAAGCGCTCGCGATCGGCACACCGGATCAACGTCGGGTTGTCGACGGTCGGCATGCGCTATAAGACACTGGTGGATCGGACAAGTGCAATCATCGTTTGCCCGGCCGTGTCGCAAAGCAACAACGGCAACTGGCGAACCGCGCAGCGCTGGAGCCGGATGCTGGCGCCGATCGCGCGCGCCACGATCGCCGAGCGGTGGCAGGGCCAGCCCTTCGACCTGATGATCGCGCTGCATGCACGCCGCTCGGCCGAATCGATAGCTGCCTGGGACCGGGCGCGCGCGCGGCAGGGCGCCCGCAGCCGCCTTCCGCTGATCGTCGTCCTGACCGGGACCGACCTGTATCGCGACCTGCGCACGAGCGCTCAGGCGCAACGGTCGCTGCAGCGCGCCGACGCGCTGGTGGTGCTGCAGGAGCAGGGGCCGGCGTCGCTGGCACCGGCGGCGCGCCGCAAGACGACCGTGATCTACCAGTCGGGCGGGCGGCGCAAGGCGCAGCCCAAGACGGACCGGCACCTGCGGGCCATAATGGTCGCTCATCTGCGCGAAGAGAAGAACCCGCGGACCCTGTTCGAGGCGGCGCGGCTCCTGGGCGCGCGCGCCGACATCCGGATCGATCTGGTCGGGGCGGCGCTGGATCCGCGCCTGGGACGGCTGTCGGCCGCCACGCAGCGCGCCTGTCCGCAATTCCGCTGGCTCGGGGCATTGCCGCACGCCGATACGCTGCGGCGGATCCAGCGGGCCCACCTGGTGGTCAACGCCAGCTCGATCGAGGGCGGGGCGCACGCGGTGCTGGAAGCGGTTCGAGCGGGCACGCCGGTGCTGGCCTCGCGCATCCCGGGCAACGTCGGTATGCTGGGCGCGGGCTATGCAGGTTATTTCCCGTGCGGCGACGCGGGTGCGCTGGCGCGTCTGCTGCAACGATGCCGCGACGAGCCGGGCCTGCTGGCGACGCTGCGCCGGCAGTGCCGTGCGCGGGCTTCCCGCTTCGAGCCGCATCGCGAGCAGCGCGCGCTCGCGGGCCTGGTTTCGCGCCTGCTGAAGGCCGGCGCGGGCACCACGGAGGACCGATGATGGCCACACCCGAACCTGCATCCACGCCGGCCGGCGCCGCTGCAGCGCCGCCCCGCCTGACCTCGCTGTCGCACGGCGGCGGCTGCGGCTGCAAGATCGCGCCGGGGCTGCTGTCCGAGATCCTGCGCGACACCGTGCGCATGCCGGTCCCGCCCGAGCTGCTGGTCGGCATCGAGACCGCCGACGACGCGGCGGTGTACCGCCTGAACGACCGGCAGGCGCTGGTGGCCACCACCGATTTCTTCATGCCGATCGTCGACGACCCCTACGATTTCGGCCGTATCGCTGCCACCAACGCGATCTCCGACGTCTACGCGATGGGCGCGCAGCCGATCCTGGCGCTGGCGCTGGTGGGCATGCCGATCAACGTGCTGCCCGTCGATACGATCCGCCGGATCCTGGAGGGGGGCGAGGCGGTTTGCCGCCAGGCCGGCATTCCGATCGCCGGCGGCCACAGCATCGATTCGGTGGAGCCGATCTACGGGCTGGTCGCGCTCGGGTTGGTGCATCCGGACCGGTTCAAGCGCAACTCCGGCGCACGCGTCGGCGACCGCGTGGTGCTGGGCAAGCCCCTGGGAGTGGGCATCTACTCGGCGGCGTTGAAGAAGGATCGCCTGGACGCCGACGCTTACGCGCACATGATCGCCAGCACGACGCGCTTGAACACACCGGGACCGGATCTGGCGGCGATCGACGGCGTGCACGCCCTGTCCGATGTGACCGGATTCGGTCTCGCCGGCCACCTGCTGGAGATCGCGCGCGGATCCGGCTGCCGGATCCGGATCGACTGGCCGCGCGTGCCGATGCTGCCGGGCGTGCGCGAGTTGGCGGCCGCCGGTTGCGTGACCGGAGCCTCTGGCCGCAACTGGGCCGGCTGCGGCGGCCAGGTGCAGCTGCCGAGCGATTTCCCGGAGGCCGAGCGCGCGCTGCTGACCGACCCGCAGACCAGCGGCGGCCTGCTGGTGGCCTGCGAGCCGCGTGCGCTGCCGGCGGTGCTGGCAGTGTTCAGGCGGCACGGGTTCGAATCGGCCGTCGACATCGCCGACGCCGCTGCGGCCGACGGCGGGCCCCGCCTCGAGGTGCGCGGCGCCTGAATTTCAGCCGATCGCCACATCCAGGACCTGGTACCCCACCCGGCAACTGCCCACCTTCACGCGCAGCGTGCCCTTGCCCTCGGCGACCAGCGTCACGAAGCGCTCGTGCCCGCTGCCGCGCGTCCACGGCATGAAGACGCTGGGGCCGCCATACAGGCCCGATCCCCAGCCGTCGAGGTGTCCGATCTCCACGGTCGACTCGGCCGGCGCCACCATCTTTACGCCGGCTCCGCTCGCGGTCAGACGCAGGGGCTCCGAGTGCGGCAGCTTCTTCGCCGACGACAGGCCGAAAGTGCTCAGGTAGCCCCGGTTGGCGATGCGCAGATCGATGCGCGTGTGCGCGCCGGCCTTCTGCCGCTTCACCACTTCGACCAGCACGCGCGGCATCAGCGCGGCCACGCGCAGGAAAGCGGCGCTCTGGGCCTGGCAGGTTTCCGCCAGCCGCTCGTAGGGCGGGTTCCACACGCCCACGCGCGGGTCGAACCCGTTGACCTCCACCTCGCCCAGCTGCGGGTGCGTCACTTTTTTCCAACGTCCGAACACCCGCCCCGAGTTGTGCTCGCTGTCGAAGCGGGCGAGCGCCACGATGTCCTTGCGCCCGAACTTGGAGTAGTGGTCCACGAAGGGCTTCTTGCGCTCGATGCCGAGCTGCCGGAACAGGTCCCACAGCTCCACCACGTAGGCGAGCGCGCCGCGCTGGTGGTAGGCGTAATCGGTCATGTCGCCGTGAAGGGGCTTGTCGGGCTCGTAAAGGAACTCGTGGAAGCCGCTGACCGAGGCGTAGCCGGTGTGCTCGGTCATCCACGCTTCCACCTGCTCGTATATCGCCAGGTCCCCCTGGTCCATCTTGCTGTCGGGCTGGTCGCCGAGCGGCCGGATCAGCACGCCGCCGAACGTGTGCAGGTTCAGCCACGCGAAGATGTTCGGATGGCCGGTTGCGAAATCCAGGATCGCGCGCGTTTCGGGCGCGCTGCCAGGGTAGTGGCCCGCGCCGTCCTGCTGCGGCTCGGGCGCCCAGGCGTACGGGAAGTTCCGGTTGAAGTCGTACAGGTTGTCGGAGAGGAAAAACGGGTTCGGGATGTTCCGGCCGTCGAAGTTCGCGATGCGCCCCTCGGGATAGAGCTTGAAGTAGGGACCGGGATCCTCGGGCATGCGCGCACCCATCACGGGCGGGTCCAAGGGCTCGCCGCTTTCGTCGCGCAACTCGACCAGCTCGCCGTCCGGATCCGACCTCCGGATGTATCCGGCGTTGCCGTCGCCGTCGATGTCGGCGCTCTCCCAGTACGCGTGGTCCCGGTTGAGGCGGTCGTTGACGGGGCTCGACCGGACATAGCGGCCGCTCTTCAGCACCTGCTCGGCTCCGTCAGGGGAAATTCTCGGCACCACGTAAAAGAGCGTCTCCCGGATCGCCTCGGCCATGTGGGTCGGGAACGGCTTGCCGCCCGCCTGGTCCGCGCCCTGGTGAAGGCCGAGTATGTCTTCGGCCATCGCCAGCGCGACGCTGGAGCCGCACAGCTCGGTGGCGTGCATGTTGCCGTCGATCCAGACGGCCGGGCGCGCCTGATCCGGGTTGCGCCCGATGGTCAGCAGCGGGATGTCGCGCCCCTGGGCGCTGCGCCCGATCGGATCGACCCGGGCAATGTCCGGATGCTGTTTCGACCAGCGGGCGAGTTGGTCCGACAATTCGGCGTAGTCGAGGTATTTCTGGCGGAACATGGTTTGCCTTGGAGAGTTGGAGGCACCGTCAGGCGGATCTGGGCCACCCGGCGAACGCGTGCGCGCCGGCGCTGGTCATGACCAGGAAACCCGTAACGGATGCGAGAACCGCCCGCCACCGACGCAATTGAACGCACCTCCCATATCCAGGCGGACGGTATGTTAAATCCCAAACTGCATTTGATGAACGATTGGCCACTACCGAACCGGGCGTTCCGCCCATATCTACGGGCATGTAGCCGGCCCTGCGGCCGGCGCTTCGACAGGAGCAGGCCATGAAGAAGGTTCTGGGCGTCTACGGCAGTCCCCGCCCGCACTGGGTGGGCGACGGGTTTCCGGTGCGGTCGCTGTTCTCGTACGACACGCTGGGCGAGCACATCAGCCCGTTCCTGCTGCTCGACTACGCGGGCCCGGCCGAGTTCAAGCCATCCGAGCGCGCGCGCGGGGTCGGGGAGCATCCGCACCGCGGCTTCGAGACGGTGACGATCGCCTACCAGGGCGAGGTGGCGCACCGCGACTCCACCGGCCGCGGCGGGCTGATCGGTCCCGGCGACGTGCAGTGGATGACCGCCGCTTCCGGGATCCTGCACGAGGAGTTCCACTCGCCGGCGTACACACGCCGGGGCGGCCCGTTCGAGATGGTCCAGCTGTGGGTCAACCTGCCGGCCAGGCACAAGATGTCGGCGCCAGGCTACCAGGCCATCCAGCGGGATGATATCCCGGCGGTCTCGCTGCCCGACGATGCCGGGACCGTGCGCGTGATCGCCGGCGATTGCGACGGCCAGCGAGGTCCGGCTCGCACGTTCTCGCCGGTCAACGTGTGGGACGTGCGCCTGCGGCGGGGCGGCCGCGCGACGCTGGACGTTCCGGACGGCCACACGGCGGCCGTGGTGGTGCTGCGCGGCACCGTGCTGGTCGGCGACCGCGAGGTGGTGCGCGAAGCGCAGGTGGCGCTGCTGGAGCGGGAAGGGCGGCGGGTGACGCTGGAGGCCAACAGCGACGCGACGCTTCTGTTCCTGGGCGGGGAGCCGCTGGACGAGCCTATCGTCGGCCATGGCCCGTTCGTGATGAACACGGAGGACGAGATCCGCCAGGCGTACGCGGACTTTCACGCCGGGCGCCTGGGCCGGGCGGCCGCTTGAGTCGGATCAGCGATCGATCGGGTGAAGCGCGGGCGGGCCGCCTGTCCAGGCGGTCCGCCCGCGATCGGCGAGGATCGGTCGGCGCGACCCGGAGGGGGCGGGGGGTTCTCGAGGCCTATGATGGCCTGGCCAGGCAGTTCCCTTGTCTTAGGTTTTGACGTCCTGCGGGATGTCGGCCTGCGGTGGCGGATTTCGTCTTTCAAAGATACGGTGCCGTGGCGTCCCGGGGAGTAACTTGACGGGCGCATGAGAACGCGTGCACGGGCACGGCGGCCCTGGGACAGCGCCGGACAGGGGGCCGCATGGAACCGGCGATGGGCGGGGCAACATCGGCGCAATCGGCCTACCTGCTGGACAACGCCGCCAAAGAGACGGCCGCCCGGTTCGCCGCCCTGTCCGCGTTGTTTGACGAGGGCACGATCCGTCACCTGGAGCAGCGCGGCGTCGGCCCGGGTTGGCACTGCCTGGAGGTCGGCGCCGGCGGCGGAAGCATCGCGAGATGGCTCGCAAATCGGGTGGGCTCCACCGGGCGCGTCCTGGCGACCGACATCGATCCGCGTTTTCTGGAATCCCTGAAGGTACCGAACCTCGAAGTGCGGCGTCATGACATAGGCGCCGATCCGTTGCCGCAAGCGGCCTTCGATCTGGTGCATGCGCGCCTGGTGCTGATGCATCTGCCGCAACGCGACGAAGTGCTGGCGCGCCTGGTTTCGACCTTGAAGCCGGGTGGCTGGCTTGTCGACGAGGAATACGATGCCCCCTCCACGCGGCCGGACCCGGATGCCAGCCCCGGCGAGGTTCTTCTGAAGACGCACGTTGCTATGTGGAAGCTCATGCAGGATCGTGGCGTGCACTTGCAGTACGGACGGCTGCTGTTCGGACGGCTGCGCGCGCATGGCCTGGCGAACGTCGGCGCGGAAGGGCGGGTGCTGATGTCGCATCGCGGATCTGCCGGCGCCTCCATGGTGCGCGCCAATTACGAGCAGCTTCGTGAACCCCTGATCGATGGCAACTACGTCACCCGGAAACGGTTCGAGCAGGACATGGCGCGCCTGGACGACCGCGACTTCATGATGCCGTCTCCGATACTGTGGTCGGCGTGGGGCCGGCGCCAGTAACCGGCGTGCGCAATGGTCGCTGCTTCCAGCCGATTCCGGATAGCCTCTGAGATGCCGGGGCCGGAAGATGCGACCGTGGATGCCATATCCGTTCGGGACCTTTGCAAGGGGTACGCGAGCCGCGAGGGCTGCGTCGAGGCGCTGCGGCAGATCAGCTTCAACGTGAAGGAGGGCGAGTTCGTCGCCATCGTGGGCCCATCCGGGTGCGGGAAATCCACGCTCCTGAAGATTCTGGCGGGCGTCCTGTCCCCGTCCACCGGCGCGGCAAACCTTCGGGGTACTCCGATAGACGGCCCACGTCGCGACATTGGCGTGGTTTTCCAGTCCCCGGTGCTGTTCCCCTGGCGCAGCGTGCTGGAGAACGTGCTCCTGCCCGTCGATGTGCAGCGCATCGGCGGCGACCGCTACCGGGAACTGGCGTTGGAACTGCTGAGCCTGGTCGGACTGCGGGAGTTTGCCCAGCGCTATCCGAGGGAGTTGTCCGGCGGCATGCAGCAACGGGTCGCCATCACGCGCGCGCTGATCCACGACCCGGCCGTGCTCCTGATGGATGAGCCCTTCGGCGCCCTGGATGCGATGACGCGCGAGCAGATGAATCTGGAGCTTCAACGCATCTGGCTCGAGCGCAGGAAGACCGTGTTGTTCATCACGCACTCGATTCCCGAGGCGGTCTTTCTCGCCGACCGGGTGTTGGTAATGACCCCGCGGCCAGGCCGCATCGTCGATGCGGTGACGGTTGAAATTCCGCGCCCGCGGCCATTGGAGGCCATGAACCTGCCGGAGTTCGGCACGATGGTCGGCCTCATTCGGGCACGGTTCCACGCGAAAGGGGGCCTCGATGCATAAGCGCAGGGACGCCGCGCTCACGGTGGCGATTTTCTGTGCCTCGGTCCTCCTGGGCGAATTGATCGTACGCGCTCTCGATGTGCCGGGTTACATCCTGCCGGCCCCGTCCAAGGTCGCGATGGCGCTCTGGCGCGGGTTCGCCACCGGGCTTTATCAGAAGCACCTGCTGCATACGCTGACGGAGACGCTGCTGGGCTTTGTCCTGGGCTCGGCCATCGGCTTCTCACTGGGCGCTGCGGTGGCACTGAACCGCTACGTCGAATACTTCCTTTACCCGTACATCGTGATGTTCCAGTCCGTACCCAAGGTGGCACTTGCGCCGTTGATCGTGGTCTGGTTCGGCCTGGGCCTGATGTCCCAGATCGTCAATGCGGCCCTGGTCGCCTGCTTTCCGCTGCTGGTCAACACGATTGCCGGATTGAGATCGGCTGACGAGGACCGGATCAACCTGATGCGTTCACTCGCGGCCACCCGGGGGCAGGTGTTCTGGATGCTTCAGTTGCCAAGCGCCCTTCCGTTCGTCATGGCGGGGCTGGAGGTGGCGATGATCTTTGCCCTGATCGGAGCGATCGTTGCCGAGTTTGTAGGGACGGAGGCGGGCCTCGGGATGCTGATTCAAAGCATGAACTTCAACATGGACGTTGCGGGGCAGTTCTCGGTGTTGCTGATTCTGTCCATCATGGGACTCCTGCTGAACCGGTGCATCCTGATGATCCGCCGGCGCATCCTTTTCTGGGATTCCTCCGAGAAGGAACGGCCCGACCAGGAGAGGATGCCCCTATGAGGCGACCGCTCGCGTGCGTGATCGTGGGCTTGCTGGCGGCGACCTCGGGCGCGCCCGCGCCGGCCCAGACGATCTCGGCGGTGCGAGTCGGCTGGTGCGCTCGCATCATTTCCGCCGGCGCGGCACCGTACGCCGTCGCGACCCGGATGGGATGGTTCAAGCAGGAAGGTATCGAGGTGACTCTGGTGCCGCTCGCCGGTTCGTCGGACTGCGTCAAGGCGGTCGCTGGCGGCCAGATCCCGTTTGCTCTGGCAGGCCTGGAGCCGCATGCGGCAGCATTTCTGCAGGGGATCAAGGCAAGAACGTTCTACACGGCCTATCGGAACATTTTCAGCCTGGCCGTGCCGGCGGACAGTCCCATCCAGAAGATCGGCGATCTCAGGGGCAAGACCATCGGGGTCGTCTCGATGGGCAGCGGCGTGCTGTTCGCGAAGGCACTCGTGGCCTCGGCGGGGATGAACCCCGAGGCGGATGTGAAGATCGTGGTGGTGGGCGAGGGCGCTCAGACCGCGGCGCTGGTCAGAAACAAGCAGGTCGATGCGCTCAGCCAGTTCGACACGCAGTACGCGCTGGTCGAGAATGCGGGCGTCCGGCTGCGCATGCTGGAATCGAAACAGATCGAGCGATTCCCCGGCAACGGCTTTCTTGCGCTGGAGGAGACGTTGAGGACGCGCAGGGGCGATGCCGTCGCCCTGGCGCGCGGTTACGCAAAGGGAACCATCTTCGCCATCAACAACCCGGAGGCCGCCGTCCGCATGCTGTACGAGGTGTTCCCGGCGGCCCGGCCGACCGGCAAGGATGAAGCCACGGCACTGCGCGATGACGTCAAGGTGCTGCAGGTGCGCATCCAGAGGTTGAAGATCCAGAGCGCTGCGGGGAAACGCTGGGGGGAAAACTCGGTGGCCGACTACTCCGATTACCTGGAGTTTCTGTTCAAGTGGGGCGTATTGAACGCGAGAGTCGGGGCCGAGGATTTGATAACCAACGAACTCATCGAGGACATCAACAGGTTCGATCCCGACAGGGTCGCGGCCGACGCGATCGGGTACGGCGTCCGCTAGGAGTGAACTTTCAGGACGTTGTTGTTGGGCGCCGACGCGAGCGGAGCAGAACTCCCCTCTCCCACGCAAGTGGGAGAGGGGGCGGGGGTGAGGGCGCGCAGGCCTGCCGCCCTCACCTCAGCCCTCTCCCGCAAGCGGGAAGGGGAGTCGGCCGTGCCGTGCAAGCGCTCTTTCTCCATACAGGCCAAGGACATTCGTCGCGCCTACGATGCCCGTAAGGGAGACAACCTGTTGCAAGTTGACAGCCAGAGGGAGTCGGTGCTGGATTCCACTTTGGTGGGTTGATCGCCAAGCAGATCCCACGCGGTGAGGGGTGAAGTAGAAGGCAACCACAGCGCCTCGCTGCTACCATTTTGCAGTCTGGCACGCGGACTGTCATCCGTGCTGTTTAGGTAACACGGAGAAAGCGCTGCAATCACCGGGCATTGCGCGTCTTGACAGCATTGTCCTAATTGGTACACTTCACGTACCACTTAATCAGACAGTTCGGACACCATGCCAACCGCTGTCGCCAAGCAGGTAGACCCTACCACCCGTACCAGTCGTGGTCGGCTGGCCGCGATGGTGACGCAGCTTCTCGATCACTGGCATTTGTCAGTTGCTGAGCAGGCGAGTGTCCTGGGCCTGTCCGCAGCCAGTCGAAGCACGCTGGCCCGGTATCGCAACGGCGAGCCGCTGGCCGATAACCGCGATCTGTTGGAGCGGGCTAGTCACTTGCTGGGCATCCACAAATCGCTGCGCATGCTTTTCCCCCACGACCGGGATCTGGTCTATCGCTGGATGACGCAGGTCAATCGCCGCATCGGCGCGCGGCCAGTGGACCTGGTCATCGAGCGTGGTTTCGAGGGCCTGCTGGTGCTACGGCGCTACCTGGACTTTCTGCGCGGGCAGTAGATGCATGCGGATCTGGTTGCAACCAACGTCGATTGGCACGACGATCTGGTGCGCAACATCCCCGGCATTGCCCAATCTCAGCACTTGTTCGACGACCTGTCGTCCGACCCACGCGACTGGGCAATCGCGATCGCTGCCGAGGGTGAACAGCGCATTGCGACCGGCGCGGACCTCATTTCGCGGCCATTCGATTACGGCACGGTTATCAGTTACTCGTTCGACTCCTCGCATTGGCAGGCAACGCGCTTTTCGGACGCCCTCGACTACGGCGTGTGGTACGGCTCGCTCGAGCTTGAGACCACCGTCTACGAAACGGCCTGGCACTGGTACAGGTTCGTGCGCGACAGCTACCCCAACGAGGATCGGCAAATCACGACCGACCGGCGGGTGTTCAACGTTCGCTGCGATGCCCTGCTATTGGATCTGCGCGGCAAGGAGGCAACCTACCCCGACCTCGTGAACCGCACCAGCTATGCTTTCACGCACCAGGTAGGCCACTACGTGCACGAACAGGGCTTGAACGGATTGCTGGTCAGGTCGGCACGCTGCACCGGGACCAATGCGGCGATTTTCAGACGCGAGCGGCTGTCGAACGTGCGCCACCAACTGTTCCTGACCTATCACGTCAACGTGATGCAAGACACTTTCGTGGCGCAGCGCACGCCTGGAACAAACTGGCTCGGGTTCGCGCCCAGCACCTTGGGCTGACGCCATGGCGGACGACCCCAGGACAGCATCACGTCGCCCCGCAGCAGGCCCGTGATGACCTGCCCGTGGTCCTTTGCTATCGGCGCATACAGGCGCAGCCGGCCTTCGCCCGCGGCATCCCATTGCCAGCCGATCGCTGCAAACGAGTACCGGTTGCGCAGCAGCCAGCCATCGCCGGCACTTGCCGCCACGTTCCAGTCGCCGCCTTCGACCAGCCCCACGATGCGCGGGCGGCCTCGATTGGGAACCTCCAGCAGCAGCGTCCCGTTGGCGCGGGACGGGTCCTTCGGTCGCAGGATCACCACGTCGGCCGAGAATTCGACCGCGCCGTCCTTCAGGTTCTCGGCCTTGTCGAGGTCGACGATCCGCCGGTTGTGAGGATTGGCGACCGGCGCGGCGAACAGCACGCGTCCGACGATGCGTTCGTACGCGCCGCTGCTGCCGAACGCGCTGCCGCCCAGCACATCGTCGCGCGACAGCACCTCGACGCGCACGACGTTGCCGGACGCGGCGGACAGGGTCGCGCACAGGACCAGCACGACCTGCAATATCGACCGGGTGACGCAACTGGGCACGGTGCACCTGCGCCGCATTGGAGCGGGCCGATTATTGCACCCGGCCGCAACTTTCCCCACCGCTGCCGTTGTGCGAAGATCGATCGCCGTCCGAGTTGAGCGCACCGGCGCGCCTCGTCGCGTCCCACCCCATCCGATGATCTGGCTTCTCGCCTACGCGGCAGCGGGCGCCTTCGTCGGCCTGCTGGCCGGCCTTCTTGGCATCGGCGGCGGCATGACGCTGGTGCCGATCCTGGCGACCCTGTTCGACGCCCAGAAGCTGGCGCCTGACCATAGCGTGCACATGGCGCTGGGCACGGCGATGGCGTCGGCGGTGCTGACGGCGAGTGCCAGTGTGCGCGCGCACCACCGGCGCGGAGCCGTGGACTGGCGCATCGCGCTGCAGCTGGCGCCCGGCATGGTGCTGGGTTCGTTGTTGTCGTCGGTGGCCAGCGGCTGGATCGCCCAACGCCACCTTGCGCTGGCGTTCGCGCTGATCGCCTACGGCGGCGCGACGCAGTTGCTGCTTGGCCGCCCGGCCTCTCCCCACGCTGCGATGCCGGGCCGCACGGCCACGGCGCTGACCGGCCTGGCGATCGGCGTCATCTGCGGCCTGGTCTCGGCCGGCGGCGCGTTCCTGACCGTTCCGTGGATGCTCTTCTGCGGCGTGCCGATGCTGACCGCGATCGGGACCGGCGCGGCGATCGCCGTTCCGGTCGTGCTGGTCGGCACCATCGGCTACGTGGCGACCGGCTGGCATGTACCCGGTCTGCCGCCGCTCGCGCTGGGCTTCGTGTACCTGCCGGCGCTGGTGGCACTGGTCCTGGCCAGCAGCCTGACGGCGTCGGCCGGCGCGCACCTGGCCCACCGCCTGCCCGTGGTCGTGCTCAAGCGGATCTTCGCGGTGCTGTTGTACATACTGGCCACCCGGATGGCCGTCCATTACTGGTGATCACGATGAATCCGATCCACCAGACCGTCCGCGCGCGGCCGCGTCTGTTCCTGGCGATCCTCGCCGGCGCCGGATCGGGGTTTGTGCTTCCGTCGCAGTGGGACATGGTGACGAGGGTACTGACCGGCTGGAACGTCACGGTCTGGATCTACCTGGCGCTGGTCGGCTGGCTGATGGTCCGCTCGAACCACGTCCGGGTCCGCAGCATCGCCGAACGGGAGGACCGGGGTGCCGGCGTCATCCTGGCGGTCATGTCGGTTGCAGCGGTCATCAGCCTGGCAGCGATCGTGCTGGAGCTGTCGACCACCAGGAACCTGCCCGCCGGTGATCGTCTGGCGCACTCCGCATTCACGGGCGCGACCGTGTTCGGATCATGGTGCCTGGTCGCGACGCTGTTCACGTTCCACTACGCCCGCAGCTACTACCGCTCGCCGGTCGAGCGGCGCGCCCTTCGATTCCCCGACGGCGAGGCCAACCCCGACTATTGGGACTTCCTTTACTTCTCGTACACGATCGCGGTTGCGGGGCAGACCTCGGACGTTGCCGTGATGTGCCGCTCCCTGCGCAAGATCGTGCTGGCGCAGTCCGTTCTCAGCTTCTTCTTCAACGTCGCCATCCTCGGCTTTTCAATCAACATCGCGGCGAGCCTGGTGGGCGGCTGAATCCGCACTGGCGTGCAGGTCAGGGGATACCGTGCGCCGCTTTCAGGGCGAGGTAGCCGCTCCACAGGAATTCGATCCCGATGCACATCAGGATGAAGGCCGACAGGCGCACCAGCACCTCGACTCCGGAGGCGCCCAGGAACCGGGTCAGGTTGCCGGCGAAGCGGAACGCGACGTAGATGCTGGCGCCGATCGCCAGCACGCCGCACACCGCCCCCACCCCGTACAGCGCGAAATCGGTCAGGCCGACGGCGCTGATCGACTTGCGGGTGCCGATCGACACGGCCACCGACATTGAGCCGGGGCCCACCGTCAGCGGCATCGTCAGCGGGTAGAAGGCGCCGGCGTTGGCCATCGCGTCCTCCGGTACTCCGTGCGCCGGGTGGTCGGACCATTGCTCCTCGCTGAGCAGTTTCCAGCCCAGGAACGTCACCACCAGCCCGCCGGCGATCCGCACCACCGGCAGCTCGATGCCGAAGAACACCAGCAGCCAGGGCCCCAGCAACATCGATCCGAGCAGAAGCCCCAGGCCGTTCAATGCGACCTGGCGGGCCAGCGCATGCTGGCGGGCCGGCGGCAGGTCGCGCGTGAGCACGTAGAAAAGCGGCGCCGCCTCCAGCGGGTTGACGATCGGGAACAGTGCTGCGAAGGTCACCAGGAAGGCGGCGGCGAGCGTTTGCATTGCATCAGGTCGTTCGGCGGGTCGGTGGGGCCAGCATTGTCGCCGGATCCGGCCTCCATGCGAAGCCCACCGAAGCGGGCCCAGCCCGCCGAAGCGCGCCCGGCGCGCAGGCGGGTCAGACGCTCAATTCGGCGCGATGCTGCTGGACCGCCTCGGCGACGATCGGCTTCAGCCCGGGCGCGCCGTCGCGATCGAGCTGTGCGTACAGCTCGCGCCGCATGCGCGGTTCCCAGAACTTGTGGATGTGATTGGCGATGCTGCGGGTGGCTTCCTCGCGGTCGGGATACGCCTCGAAGAAGTCGCCGATGCGGTTGGCCATGTGGATCAGGTTCTCGATGTCCATGAGTCGGTTTCAGTCGGTCGCGGGCGCAAGGCGCCAAGCATGCGAATACACGGAAAATTCGTTGCCGCGGGCAAATCCCACCAGCGTGAGCCCGCAGTCGTGCGCGATCTGCGCCGCCAGCCGGGTCGGCGCGGAGACCGCCACCAGCGTGGTCGCGATGCAGGACGCCTTCTGGACCATCTCGACGCTGGCGCGGCTGGTCACGACCGCGAAGCCGGGCTGCTGGTTGGCGCGCGCGCGCAGCACCGCACCGATCAGCTTGTCCAGCGCATTGTGGCGCCCCACGTCCTCGCGCACGATCTCGGCCGATCCTTCGACGCGGCTCCACGCCGCCCCGTGCACCGCCCCGGTCGCCTTCTGCAGCCTCTGCGCCGCCACCAGCGCCGCCAGCGCCCCGGAGACGGCCTGCGGGCGCAGGTGTGGGCCCTTAGCGCCCAGTTCCGGCAGCGGGCGCAGCACGTGGTCCAGGCTTTCGGCGCCGCAGATCCCGCAGCCGGTGCGGCCGGCCAGCGTGCGGCGGCGGCCCTTCAGGCGGGCGAAGGCTTCGGAGGTGATATCGATGGTCACCGTGATGCCGTGGGCGGCCGGCTGCACGTCGACGCCGTAGATCTCGTCGGGCCCGCCGACGATGCCTTCGCTGACCGAGAAGCCGAGCGCGAAGTCCTCCAGATCCCCGGGCGTGGCCAGCATCACGGCGTGCGACACGCCGTTGTACTCGAAGGCGACCGGCACCTCGTCGGCCAGCACCGCCCGCCGCACCTCGGCCTGGCCGTCGCGGAAATGCGTTTCCGCGGCCGGCTCGGACAGGGCCGGCGCCTGCGCCGGAGCCGGCAGCGGACAGGCAGCCATGCGCTCGCGAGCTCCGGTCGCGCTACTTGGCCGCCGCCGTGGCGCCGGTTGCGCGCTCCTCGTACAGGCGCTCCTGCGTCTGGTTGAAGCTGTGGTACGCGCGCTGCCACTGCGAGGGCTGCTCCACCGGAGTCACCTGCACCGCGGTGACCTTGTACTCGGGGCAGTTGGTGGCCCAGTCGGAGCTGTCGGTGGTGATCACGTTGGCGCCCGATTCCGGGAAATGGAATGTCGTGTACACGACGCCCGGCGCCACCCGCTCGGTCACGGTGGCGCGCAGCACGGTCTGCCCGGCGCGGCTCTCGATGCCGACCCAGTGGCCGTTGCGCACGCCCCGCTCTTCGGCGTCGTGCGGATGGATCTCCAGCCGATCCTCGTCGTAAAAGCGCACGTTCTCGGTGCGCCGCGTCTGCGCGCCGACGTTGTACTGCGACAGCACGCGGCCGGTCGTCAGCAGCAGCGGGTACTTGCGCGTGACCTTCTCGTCGCTGGGCACGTACTTGGTCAGCAGGAAGCGGCCCTTGCCGCGCACGAACTCGCCCACATGCATGATCGGGGTGCCGTCCGGGTGCTGCTCGTTGCAAGGCCACTGGATGCTGCCGAGCTGGTCGATCCGGTCGAAGGTGACGCCATGGAAGGTCGGCGTCAGGCGCGCGATCTCCTCCATGATTTGCGCCGGGTGTTCGTAGTTCATCGGGTAGCCCAGCTCGTTGGACAGCCGCTGTGTGACCTCCCAGTCGGCCAGCCCCGCCAGCGGATCCATCACCTTGCGCACGCGCGAGATACGGCGCTCCGCATTGGTGAAAGTTCCGTCCTTCTCCAGGAACGACGAACCCGGCAGGAACACGTGCGCGTACTTGGCCGTTTCATTCAGGAAGATGTCCTGCACGACGATGCACTCCATCGCCGACAGGGCGGCCGCCACGTGCTGCGTGTCCGGGTCCGACTGCACGATGTCTTCGCCCTGGCAGTACAGGCCCTTGAAGGTGCCCGCCAGCGCGGCGTCGAACATGTTCGGGATCCGCAGGCCGGGTTCGGGCGAGAGCTGCACGTTCCAGGCCTCCTCGAACTGCATCCGGGTGGTCGAGTCCGACACGTGGCGGTATCCGGGCAGCTCGTGCGGGAACGAACCCATGTCGCACGAGCCCTGCACGTTGTTCTGCCCGCGCAGCGGATTCACGCCTACGCCCTCGCGCCCGATGTTGCCCGTGGCCATCGCCAGGTTGGCGATTGCCATCACGGCCGTCGAGCCCTGCGCGTGCTCGGTGACGCCCAGCCCGTAGTAGATCGCCGCGTTGCCGCCGGTGGCGAACAGGCGCGCGGCGCCGCGCACCAGCGCGGCCGGCACGCCGCTGGCTTCCTGCAGCGCCTCGGGCGAATTCTCCGGGCGCGCGACGAATTCGCGCCACTGCCCGAACGATTTGGCCTCGCAGCGCTCGGCCACGAACCCCTCGTTGACCAGCTGCTCGGTCACGACCACGTGCGCCAGCGCGGTCAGCACCGCCACGTTGGTGCCCGGCTTGAGCTGCAGGTGGTAGTCCGTCTTCACGTGCACGCCGTCGACCAGGTCGATCCGGCGCGGATCGAGCACGATCAGCCGGGCTCCCTGCCGCAACCGCCGCTTCATGCGCGAAGCGAACACCGGGTGCCCTTCGGTCGGATTGGCGCCGACCACCATGATCACGTCGGATTTCTCGACCGACTTGAAGGTCTGCGTTCCGGCCGATTCGCCCATCGTCTGCTTCAGCCCGTAGCCGGTGGGCGAATGGCACACGCGCGCGCAGGTGTCGGTGTTGTTGTTGCCGAACGCCGCCCGCACCAGCTTCTGCACCAGGTAGGTCTCCTCGTTGGTGCAGCGCGAGGAGGTGATGCCGCCGATCGAATCGCGGCCGTGCTCGGTCTGGATCTCGCGCAGCCGGCGCGCCGCGTAGCCGATCGCCTCGTCCCAGCCGACCTCGCGCCACGGATCGGAGATCTTGTCGCGGATCATCGGCTTGGTGACGCGGTCGCGGTGCGTCGCGTAGCCCCAGGCGAAGCGGCCCTTCACGCACGCGTGCCCTTCGTTGGCGAGCCCGTCCTTGTACGGCGCCATCCGGATGACCTGCGAGCCCTTCACGTGCGCCTCCAGCGAGCACCCCACGCCGCAGTAGGCGCAGGTGGTGACGACCGTGTGGTCCGGCTGGCCGAAGGCGATGATCGATTTCTCCTGCAGCGTCGAGGTCGGGCAGGCCTGCACGCACGCTCCGCACGAGACGCACTCGGACTGCATGAACGGCTGGTCCTGCCCCGGCGACACGCGCGATTCGAAGCCCCGCCCGGAGATCGTCAGTGCGAACGTTCCCTGGATGTCCTCGCAGGCGCGCACGCAGCGGTTGCACACGATGCACTTGGACGGGTCGTAGGCGAAGTACGGATTGGACTCGTCGGTGACGTCCTTCAGGTGGTTGGCCCCCTCGTAGCCGTAGCGCACCTCGCGCAGGCCGACCGCGCCGGCCATGTCCTGCAGCTCGCAGTCGCCGTTGGCCGGGCAAGTCAGGCAGTCCAGCGGGTGGTCCGAGATGTACAGCTCCATCACGCCGCGCCGCAGCTGCGCGAGATTGGGCGACTGCGTGACGACCTTCATGCCTGCTTCGACAGGCGTCGTGCACGAGGCCGGATAGCCCTTGCGGCCCTCGATCTCGACCAGGCACAGCCGGCACGACCCCCAGCCTTCCAGCGAATCGGTGGCGCACAGCTTGGGCACGATGATGCCGGCCTCGATCGCGGCGCGCATCACCGAGGTGCCGGCCGGCACCGTGATCTCGCGACCGTCGATCGTCAGGCTGACCGCGGCGCCCTCGCGCTTCGGGGTGCCGTAGTCGGTCCCGTCGTACCCGTGCGGAACCATTCGCGTCGGGTCGAATTCGGCGCTAGGCGACTGCGGCGGGTTTCTGCGAACTTCGACGGCTTGCATGGTCGAGCCCCTTCTGAAAGTCCTCGGGATAATTGTCCAGCGCAGAAATCACAGGGAACGGCGTCATCCCGCCCATCGCGCACAGCGAACCGCTCACCATCGTGCTGCACAGGTCGCGCAGCAGGTCGATCTGCTTCGGCACGTCCTGGCCGGCGATGATCTTGTCCATCACCTCCACGCCGCGCACCGCCCCGATCCGGCACGGCGTGCACTTGCCGCACGATTCCAGGGCGCAGAAGTGCATTGCGAAGCGCGCCATCTTCGCGAGGTTCACGGTGTCGTCGTGCACCACCACGCTGCCGTGGCCGACCACGCCGCCGAACTTGGCGTAGGCCTCGTAGTCGAGCGGCGTGTTCCATTGCGAGGGCGGCACGTACGTGCCCAGCGGCCCGCCGACCTGGATCGCGCGCACCGCGCGTCCCGACGCGGTGCCGCCGGCCCATTTGTCCAGCAGCTCGCGCAGCGTGACCCCGAACGCCACCTCGACCAGCCCGCCGTGGCGCACATTGCCGGCCAGCTGCACGGTCAGCGTGCCGCGCGACCGGCCGACGCCGAAATCCTTGTAGAACGAAGCGCCGCGCGCCAGGATGATCGGCACCGTGGCCAGCGTGACCACGTTGTTGATCGCGGTCGGCTGGCCGAACAGGCCCTGCAGCGCCGGCAGCGGCGGCTTGGCGCGCACGATGCCGCGCCGGCCCTCGAGGCTCTCGAGCATCGCCGTTTCCTCGCCGCACACGTACGAACCGGCGCCCATCCGCACTTCCAGGTCGAAGCGGCGCCCGCTGCCCAGCAGGTTGGCGCCCAGGCAGCCGGCCGCACGCGCCGCCTGCATCGCTTGCTCCAGGGTCCGGACCGAATCCGGGTATTCGCTGCGTACGTAGATGTAGCCCATCTCGGCGCCGATCGCCAGGCCGGCGATCGTCATGCCCTCGATCAGCACCAGCGGATCGCTTTCCATCACCAGCCGGTCGGCGAAGCTGCCCGAGTCGCCCTCGTCGGCGTTGCACACCACGTACTTCGGCGCGGCCGTGGCCCGCATCGCGGTCTGCCACTTGATGCCGGTGGGGAAGGCCGCGCCGCCGCGACCGCGCAGCCCGGAGTCGGTCACTTCCTTCACGATCGCCTCGGGCGTCATCGACAGTGCGCGCCGCAGCCCCTGGAACCCTTCGTGCGCGGTGTAGTCGTCGACCGACACCGGATCGGTCAGGCCGATGCGGGCGAAGGTCAGGCGCTGCTGCGACTTCAGGTACGGCAGCTCGTCGACCGCGCCCAGCGCCAGTGGGTGCTTGGCCTGCGTCGCCGGGAACCCGGCGTCGAACAGCGCCGCCACGTCCTGTGGCTGCACCGGGCCGAACCCGATGCGGCCCGAGGCGGTCGCACACTCCACCAGCGGCTCCAGCCAGGCGAGGCCGCGCGAGCCGTTGCGGACGATCCGGACCGCGATGCCGCGGCGCCTGGCTTCGCCAGCGATCGCATCGGCCACCTGGTCGGCGCCGACCGCGAGCGCGGACGAATCGCGCGGAACGTAGACGGAGGTGGCCACGCTCACGATTGGGCGCCCTGATCGAGCGCGCCGATCAGCTGATCGAAGCGCTGCGGCGTGACGCGCGCGAACACCCGCTCGCCGATCATCATCGACGGGGACGACGCGCACAGTCCCAGGCAGTACACGGCCTCGAGCGAGAATCGCCCGTCTTCGGTGGACGAATTCATCGCGCATCCGAGCTTGGCCTGCGCGTGCGAGGCGAGCGCTTCGGCGCCCATGCTCTGGCACGCCTCGGCCTGGCACACCTGCACCACGTGTTGCGCGGGCGCGTGCTGCCGGAAGTGGTGGTAGTAGGTGATGACGCCGTGCACCTCGGCACGCGACAGGTTCAGCCCGCGCGCGATCGACTCGACCGACTCGGCCGGGATGAACCCGAGCTCATGCTGTACGTCGTGCAGCACCGGCAGCAGCGCGCCCTGCCTCGTCGCATGGCGCTCCAGCGCGCGCGCCACCGCGGCCTGGATATCCACTGCTGCAACGCCGCTCATCGCATCTGCCGGCGCCTGGACTGCGCCTTCGAATTTTGGTGCACAATATGCAACGTCATACCTATTTGGGATCGGCCGGACTGGGGGAATTCGCACTGCGAAACTTGCAAACAGTACACCCACTGTTCCTGCAGCATCAATAAGCAAATGCCTTCATATGTGGCGCATTTCGATTCATCCGGAATGGGTGGTCGCGCCGGCCGGCGGTGACCCCCATCCGCTGCCGGAACTGCTGCCGCTGCTGACCGCGATCCAGAACTCCGGAAGCATCGCCGATGCGGCGCGCTCCACGGCGATGTCCTACCGGCGCGCCTGGGGAATGCTGCGCCGGTTCGAGAGCGAATTCGGGGTTCCGCTGGTGATCAAGACACGCGGCCAGGGTACCCGCCTTTCGGCGCTGGCCGAGAAGCTGCTGTGGGCCGATCGGCGGGTCGCGGCCCGGCTTTCGCCGACGCTGGAGAGCCTGTCCTCGGAACTCGAGGGCGAGCTCGAATCGCTGCTGGCGCCCTCGCGCGCCAGCCTGCGGATCAACGCGTCGCACGGATTCGCGGTGGCCGCGCTGGTCGAGGCGCTGGGGCGCCAGAACGCGCCGGTCGAGTTGAAGTACCGCTCCAGCACCGAGGCGGTGGCCGCGCTGGCGCGCGGCGAGTGCGACCTGGCCGGCTTCCACGTGGCCGAGGGCACGTTCCAGAAGACCTCGGTGGCGCCTTACCTGACCTGGCTGGATTCGCGCCGGCACGTGCTGATCCTGCTCGCGCACCGCACCCAGGGGCTGTTCGTGGCCAGCGGCAATCCGAAAGATATCAAGGGCCTGGAGGACCTGGCGCGCCCCGATCTGCGTTTCGTCAACCGCCAGGTCGGCTCCGGCACGCGCGTGCTGATCGATCTGCTGCTGGCGCGCCATCGGATCGACCCGTCGAGCGTGATCGGCTACGAGAACACCGAATTCACGCACGCCGCCGTGGCCGCGTACATCGCCAGCGGAATGGCGCACGTCGGGTTCGGGCTGGAGGCGGCGGCGCGCCGCTTCGGGCTGGATTTCATCGCGCTGTTGCGCGAGCGGTACTTTTTCGCGTGCGAGGCGGCCTCCGTCAACAAGACGCTGCTGCGCAACGTGGTGACGCTGCTGCGGGGCGAGCCGATGCGCGCGGTGATCAATGCGCTCCCCGGCTACGACGGGCAGAACGCCGGCACCGTGATCGAGCTGGAGCAGGCGTTCGGTGCGGCCTGACACCGCGGCGGAGCTGGCCCGCCAGGTCAACGAGGGGCTGACCCCGGCCGAGGCGGTCGTGCGCCGGTATATCGACCAGGTCAAGGAGCGCGACGGCGCGCTGCGGGCGTTCGCGATGTTCGACGGTGCCGAGGCGATCGAGTCGGCGCGCCGGATCGACCGTGCGCAGGTCCGCGGTGCGCTGGCCGGCGTGCCCGTCGCGGTGAAAGACAACATCGACACCGAGCAGTACGACACCAGTTACGGATCCCCGATCTACCGCGGGCACCGGCCCGCGCTGGACGCGGCCTGCGTGGCGCTGCTGCGCCGCGCCGGCGCCGTCGTGCTGGGCAAGACCGTCACGGCGGAGCTCGCGACCTTCACCCCCGGCCCGACCCGCAATCCGCACGCGCCCGACCACACGCCCGGAGGCTCGTCCAGCGGTTCGGCGGCCGCGGTGGCCTGCGCAATGGCGCCGCTGGCGCTGGGAACGCAGACCGCCGGCTCGGTGATCCGGCCGGCGTCGTTTTGCGGCGTGATCGGATACAAGCCTTCGCCCCGCAGGGTGCCGCGCTGCGGCGTGAAGATGACATCGGACACGCTCGATGAGGTGGGAGGGTTCGCGAACTCCGTGGGCGACGTCGCGCTGCTCGCCTCGGTGCTGGCGCTGCAGCCCGACTGGGCCCGATTGGCCGCGCAGGGGCGGGGTGCCGCCGCGCCCCGCATCGGCTGGACGCTGACCTCGCGCGCGCAGCAGCTCGAGCCGGCGATGCGGCAGGCGGTCGTGCAGGCCGCGCAACGCGCCCGCGAAGGCGGCGCCTGGGTCGAGCAGATCGCGTGGCCGGCGCCGTTCGACCGGCTGTTCGATGCACAGCGCACGATCCAGCTGGCCGAGACCGCGCGCGCGCTGGCCCCGGAGTACGCCTATCGCCGCTCCGAGCTGTCGGTTCAGCTGGTCGAGGCGATCCAGGAAGGGCTCGGCTACCCGGAGCACCGCTATGCGGAGGCGCTGCTGATCGGGCGTTCCGGGGTCGCCAGCATCGACTCGCTGTTCGGCGCCGCCGACGTGCTGATCGCGCCCAGCGCCGTCGGCGAGGCGCCCGCCACGCTGGCCAGCACCGGCGATCCGTTGTTCAACCGGCCCTGGCACCTGCTGGGGTGCCCGATGATCGGCCTGCCGTTCGGGCGGGGCGCGCTCGGCCTGCCGCTCGGGATCAGCGTGATGGCGCGGCCGGGCCAGGACGCGCTGCTGATCGCGGCGGCGGCCTGGCTGGAGGAATGCTTCTCTACTTTGGAAGCGGCGGGATCGGAATGACTCCCGGAAACACGTAAGCCTGCAGCATCGCGATCAGCCCGATCACCGCGGCCCCGGTGATCGAGTACCACCAGACGGTGCGGAAGATCGGGCCGAGCGCCCGGGTGCGCTCCTTCGGATCGTCGTAGCAGGCGGCGCACGCCACCATGATCGACTGGGCATCGATCATCTTGCCCATCACGCCGCCGGTCGAGTTGGTCGCCACGATCAGCACCTCGTTCAGGTGCAGCTGCTGGGCGGTGATCCGCTGCAGGCTTCCGAACAGCGCATTGGACGCCGTGTCCGAGCCGGTCAGGAACACCCCGAGCCACCCCAGGTACGCGGCGAAGAACGGGTAAAGGACGCCGGCACCCGTGAACGCCAGGCCCAGCACCGCGTCGGTGCCGGAGTAGCGCGTCAGGAACCCCAGGCCCAGCACCTGGCCGATCACCAGCACCGGGGTCTTCATCCGGCGGGCGGTCTGCGAGAAGGCCTGCTTCCACTGGGCGGCGCTTAACTTCAGGACCAGGCCGGTGAGCAGCGCCGCCACGAACACGCCGGTTCCGGCGGCCGACAGCCAGTTGATCGTGAACTTGGCGGCCTCGGGCTTGGCCCCTGCCAGCACCACCGGCGGCATCCGCTGCACCAGGTTGTGCAGATGCGGCATCTCCCAGACCGGCAACGACAGCGTGCCGCCGAAGGTCGATCCGAACAGCGTCGTCTTGAACGTCATCGCCGAGAACAGCCCGTTCAGGTATTTCTTCCAGTCCGGCATGCCCCACACCGCGCAGCAGGCGATCAGGATCGCCCATGGCGCCCAGGCGCGGACCGTCTGGCCGACCGTGTATCTGTATCTCCAGGTGGTGGCGTCGGCGGTTGCCGTGGCGGCGCTCCGGCCGGCCGCGGCGAGCGCTTCGCGCTCCGACTTCAGCAGGAAGCGGGTCTTGGGGTGCCACACGAACCGCAGGAACAGCGCCGTGCAGATCACCGAGAACACGCCCGCCACCACGTCGGTCATCAGGTGGAACTCGGGCGAGCCCGACGCCAGAAGCTGCATCAGCGCAAACGTGATGCCGGCACAGGCCGCGGCCGGCCACACCTCGAACACTTCTTTCCAGGTGCCCCCTTCCATCTTGACGAATGCCGCCACCAGCCAGAACGGCACCAGCACCGAGACCCAGGGCAGCTGGCGGCCGGCCATCGCCGACAGCGTGACCTGGTCCAGTCCGCTGACCGCGGCCAGCGTGACGATCGGCGTGCCGATGGCGCCCCACGCGACGGGGGCGGTGTTCGCGAGCAGGTTCAGCACGGCCGACTGGAACGGCTTGAAGCCGAGGCCCACCATCACCGCGCCGGCGATCGCCACCGGTGTGCCGAAGCCCGACGTGCCCTCGATGATCGCGCCGAACGAGAACGCGATCAGCACGCACTGCAGGCGCCGGTCGAACGAGATGTGGACGATCGACTCCTTCACGATCTCGAACTGGCCGGTGATCACGGTCATCGTGTACAGGAACATCGCCGCCAGCACGATCCAGATGATTCCAAGGAACCCCGACAGCGTGCCCAGCGCGAAGGCCGACACGGCGGACGCGAGCGGCATGCCGAACACCAGGCACGAGACTGCGAAGGCGGCAATCACGCCATAGAAGGCGGCGTAAGGCGCCGAGATCCCCAGGTGCCGGTTGCCCTGCGCGTCTCGATACGGATGCAGCGCGATGAAGTAGAGCAGCACGCAGATCGGGACCGCCGCGATCAGCGTGGACAGCAATGCATTGCCGGCCGGATCGTAATTCTGCTGGTACATGCCTTCCTCCTTGGACGAGCTTTCTTGCTCGAACGGCGACATCCCGGCACGAAGCCGCGTCGCCCGATTCGACCGGATTCTCAGTGGTTGCCGCGCTGCGGCACCCCGGTCCGTAGCGCTACTATGGTCTGCGGCGCGCGCGCCGGCAAGACCGCGGTGCCGCAATTGGGGTAACGCGACATGCTGCTGTGCCAGATCAGCGACTTGCACGTCACGGCCGGGCCGGGGCTGGCCTACGGCGTGGTGGACACGGTCGCCTGCCTGCAGCGCTGTGTGCAGCGCATCGCCAGTCTGGACCCGTTACCGGACCTGGTCATCGCCACCGGCGACCTGGTGGATGAGCCCAGCGCCCGGTCCTATGGCGTGTTGAGGGATCTGCTGGCCGGCCTGCCGCTGCCGGTGTACCTGATGCCGGGCAATCACGACGAGCGGGGGGCGTTGCGGGCCGCCTTCCCGGACCACCGCTACCTGCCGCGCGAGGGCCAGTTCCTGCAGTACGCGGTCGAAGCGGGTCCGCTGCGGCTGCTGGCGCTCGATACCGTGATTCCCGGCCAGGCCGAGGGCATGCTGTGCGCGCAGCGCCTTCACTGGCTGCAGCGGCGGCTGGAGGAATCCGACGCGCCCACCGTGATCGCGCTGCATCATCCGCCGTTCGTTACCGGCATCGGACACATGGACCGGATGGGGCTGAACGATCCCTCGGGGCTGGCCGCGATCGTGCGGCGATTCCCTCACGTGCAGCGCATCGTGTGCGGCCACCTGCACCGGCCGATCCAGGCCCTGTTCGCGGGCGCGCTGGCCTCCGTCTGCCCGAGCACGGCGCACCAGGTCGACCTCGACCTGAAACCGGACAGCGCGGCGCGCCTGGTGCTGGAGCCGCCGGCGTTCCAGCTGCACCTGTGGAACGGCCAGGCCCTGGTGACCCACACCGCGTACACGGGGCGGTACGACGGTCCTTATCCGTTCCGCGACTGAACCGACGCCCCCTCAGTCCAATGACGGCAGCGTGCGCGGCCGGCGCTGCTCGTCGGTGGCCACGTACACGAGCGTCGCCTCGGTCACCTTGACGATCTCGGAGTTCAGGCGGCTGCGCTCGGTGTAGACGCTGACGTCGACCGTGACCGACGTGCGACCGGTGCGCACGATCGTTCCGTAGAACGACAGCAGGTCGCCGACGAAGACCGGCTGCTTGAAGACGAAGCTGGTGACCGCGACCGTGGCCACGCGGCCGTTGGCGCGCCGCGCAGCCAGGATGCCGCCGGCGATGTCGACCTGCGCCATGATCCAGCCGCCGAACACGTCGCCGTGCGGGTTGGCATCGGCCGGCATCGGAACCACGCGCAGGATCGGATCTTCGTCCGGAAGAGAAACCTCGGTCATCTCGGTGAGCGGGCGAGCGCGCGCGCAAGCAGGGCAACCCGGGCGATAATGGCGCACGCCATGGCCTCGCATTGTCGGCCTGCACCGCGGGCTGTCAAGCCGATCGCCGGCGCGTCCCGCGTAACGAACTGGAGCGCATCGAACATGAGGTCGAGCCCGAGGTCGCGATGAGAGGAATGCGACCGCCGCCCGGCCGCACGCCGCACCTGCCGCCCGGGCCCGACCACAGCCGCTGGCACACCGTGCGCCAGCTGTTGCCGTATCTGTGGGCCTACAAGGCGCGGGCGGCGTTCGCGATCCTGTGCCTGGTCGGCGCCAAGGTGGCCGTGGTCGGCGTGCCGGTGCTGCTCAAGCACATCGTCGACCGCCTGTCGGTACCCGCCGGTGCGGCCCCGGTCGTGATCCCGATCGCGCTGATCGTCGCCTATGGCGCGCTGCGGCTGGCCACCTCGGTGTTCACGGAGCTGCGCGAATTCTTCTTCGCGCGCGTGACGCAGTCGGCCGTGCGCATGCTGGCGCTCAAGACGTTCCGCCACCTGCATTCGCTGGCGCTGCGCTTCCACCTGGACCGGCGCACCGGCGCCGTCACGCGCGAGATCGATCACGGCATCCGCGGCGTCTCCTCGCTGGTCAGCTTCACCCTGTATTCGATCGCCCCGACCCTGGTGGAGATCGGGCTGGTGTTCGGCTACCTGCTGTCGCACTACGAGCCGTCGTTCGCGCTGATCGTGGGCGTGAGCCTGGCGCTGTACATCGCTTACACGCTGACGGTCACGAACTGGCGCACCAAGTTCCGGCGCCAGATCAACGAGCTCGATGCCAAGGCGTCCTCGCGGGCGGTGGACTCGCTGCTGAACTTCGAGACGGTCAAGTACTTCAACAACGAGGAATACGAGGCGCAGCGCTACGACGCGACGCTGGGGCAGCAGGAGCAGGTGGCGATCCTGTCGCAGCAGTCCCTGAACGTCCTGAACAGCGGCCAGCAGGTGATCATCGCGGCAGGCCTGACGCTGATGCTGTGGCGCGCGGCCGCCGGCGTTTCCGCCGGGCGCATGTCGATCGGCGACCTGGTGCTGGTGAACGCGTTCATGCTGCAGATGTACGTCCCGCTCAACTTCCTGGGCGTCATCTATCGCGAGCTTCGCCAGGCGCTGGCCGACGTCGAGCGCATGTTCAGGATCCTGGAGGAGCAGCGCGAGGTGGCGGACCGGCCGGGCGCCGGCCCGCTGGTGCTGCCGCCTGGCGGGGCCAGCCCCGGGGTGCATTTCGAGCACGTGAACTTCGGCTACGATGCGCGCCGCCAGGTGCTGTTCGACGTCGACTTGAACATTCCCGCCGGAACGACGTGCGCCGTGGTCGGCGCCACCGGATCCGGAAAGTCGACCCTGGGCCGGCTGCTGTTCCGCTTCTACGAGGTGCAGTCCGGACGCGTGCTGATCGACGGGCAGGACGTGCAAACCGTCACGCAGCGGTCGCTGCGCGCGGCCATCGGGATCGTTCCGCAGGACACGGTGCTGTTCAACGACACGATCGAGTACAACATCGCCTACGGGCGGCCGGGAGCCGGCCGCGCCGAGGTCGTCGCCGCGGCGCGCATGGCCCATATCCACGATTTCATCGAATCGCTGCCCGACGGCTACCTCACCATGGTCGGCGAGCGGGGCCTGAAGCTGTCGGGCGGGGAGAAGCAGCGGGTCGCGATCGCGCGCACGCTGCTGAAGAATCCGCCGATCCTGGTGCTGGACGAAGCCACCTCGGCGCTGGATTCCCGCACCGAGCGCGTGATCCAGTCCGAGCTGGCCGAGGTGGCCGCCAATCGCACCACGCTCGTGATCGCGCACCGGCTGTCGACCATCGTCGACGCCGGCCAGATCGTGGTGATGGACCGCGGCCGCATCGCCGAGCGCGGCGCCCACGAGGAGCTGCTGGCGCGCCAGGGCGTGTACGCGCGGATGTGGTCGCTGCAGCAGCGCGAGGACGAGCGCGACCCTGCGACCGCAGTCTGATCCGGGTACCGCCCCTCTCCCGCAAGCGGGACAGGGGCGGGGTTGACCAAGTTCCTCCCCTGTCCCGCTTGCGGGAGAGGGGAGGGGGTGAGGGCGACAGGTGTTGAATTGGCCGGCCTTTCCCGCCACCGGGAAAGGTGCGTTGGCCAGGGTCAAGAGGAGACGAAGGATGACGCAAGCGAACAACGACCAGGTCCGCCTGGAGCACGATTCGCTGGGGCAGATGCCGGTTCCGGCCGGCGCCTATTACGGAATCCACACGATGCGCGCGCTGGAGAACTTCCCGATCTCCTCGGTGCCGATCGGCGTGGTGACCGACCTGATCCGGGCGTTCGCGATCGTGAAGCGGGCCGCCGCCAGCGCCAACCGGGACCTGGAACTGATCGAGCCGGCCAAGGCCGACGCGATCATCCGGGCCTGCGAGGAGATCGAGAGCGGCCGCTGGCACGACCAGTTCGTGGTCGACGTGATCCAGGGCGGCGCCGGCACCTCGACCAACATGAACTTCAACGAGGTGATCGCCAACCGGGGACTGGAGCTGCTGGCCCGCCGGCGCGGCGATTACAAGGAGCTGCACCCGATCGACGACGTGAACGCCTCGCAGAGCACGAACGACACGTACCCGACCGCGGTCAAGGTCGGCCTGTGCTTCGCGATCGGCCGCCTGCTGGCGGCGATGGCGGACCTGCGCGCCTCGTTCGAGAGGAAGGCGTTCGAATTCCGCGAAGTGCTGAAGATCGGCCGCACGCAGCTGCAGGACGCGGTGCCGATGACGCTGGGCCAGGAGTTCACCACGTACGCCGTGATGCTGGGCGAGGACGAGGAGCGCCTGCGCGAGGCGATGGCGCTGATCACCGAGGTGAACCTGGGCGCCACCGCGATCGGCACCGGCATCAACACCGATCCGGACTACGCGCCGCTCGCGTGCCGCTACCTGGCGCAGTTCTCCGCGGTGCCGGTCAAGCCGGCCGCCAATTACATCGAGGCCACCCAGGACACGGGCGCGTTCGTCCAGCTGTCCGGCGTGCTCAAGCGGATCGCCTGCAAGCTGTCCAAGACCTGCAACGACCTGCGGCTGCTGTCCTCCGGCCCGCAGGCGGGCCTGGGCGAGATCATGCTGCCGGCGCGCGCCGCCGGCTCCTCGATCATGCCAGGCAAGGTCAATCCGATCATTCCCGAGGTGGTCAACCAGGTCGCGTTCGAGGTGATCGGCAACGACATCACCGTGACCATGGCCTCCGAGGCCGGGCAGCTTCAGTTGAACGCGTTCGAGCCGATCATGGGCTACTCGCTGTTCAAGTCGATCACGCACCTGCAGGCGGCCTGCGGCACGCTGGCCCGCAACTGCGTCGACGGCATCCAGGCCAATGTCGAGCTGCTCGAGAGGCGCGTGAACATGTCGGCGGGCCTGGCGACCGCGCTGAATCCGTACATCGGATACGAGGCCGCTTCCGAGGTCGCCAAGGACGCGGTCAAGTACGGACGGCCGGTGGCCGAGCTGGTGCTGGAGCGCGGCCTGCTGTCGGCCGCGCAGCTGCGCGAAATCCTGCAGCCGGACGTACTGACCCGTCCCACGCGGATCCGGCGCAAGCCCAAGGCGTGACGCCGCCGATGCAGCTCGCGATCACGCGTCCGGACGACTGGCACCTGCACCTGCGCGACGGCGCCGCGATGAGGGACGCGCTCGCGCACAGCAGCGCGGTTTTCGCGCGAGCGATCGTGATGCCCAACCTGAGGCCGGCGGTGACGACGACCGCGCTGGCCCGCTCCTACCGGGACCGGATCCTGGCGGCGCTGCCGCCCGGGCACCGCTTCGAGCCGCTGATGACGCTGTACCTGACCGACCTGACGCCGGCGGCCGAGATCCAGCGGGCGCGCGACTCCGGCCTGGTGCAGGCGGCGAAGCTGTATCCGGCCGGCGCGACCACGAATTCGGAAAGCGGCGTCACCGATCTGGATCGATGTGACGCTGCGCTGGAGGCCATGCAGCGGCTGGACTTTCCGCTGCTGGTGCACGGCGAGACGACCGATCCGGCGGTCGATGTGTTCGACCGCGAGCGGATGTTCATCGACACCGTGCTGCTGGCGCTGCGGCGGCGCTTTCCGCGGCTGCGCATCGTGTTCGAGCACATCACGACCCGCGAGGCGGTGCAGTACGTGGAGCAGGCCGATGACCGGATCGCGGCGACGATCACCGCGCACCACCTGCGGTACAACCGCAACGCGATGTTCTCGGGGGCGGACGGCGGCAACGGGATCCGCCCGCACGCCTACTGCCTGCCGTTGATCAAGCGCGAGGCGCACCGGCAAGAGCTGCTGCGGGCGGCCACGGGCGGCAATCCGAAGTTCTTCCTGGGCACCGACAGCGCTCCGCACCCCGCGCGCGAAAAGGAATCCGCGTGCGGGTGCGCCGGATGCTTCACGGCCCCGTCGGCGCTGCCGATGTACGCGCAGTGCTTCGAGCAGGTCGGCGCGCTGGACCGCCTCGAGGCTTTCGCCAGCTTTCACGGCGCCGATTTCTACCGCCTGCCGCGCAACCGGGACCGGATCACGCTGCAGCGCAGCCCCTGGCAGCCGCCCGCCGACCTGCCGTTCGGGAACGACCGGGTGGTGCCGCTCGGAGCGGGCGAGACGTTCGCCTGGAAGGTCGAGGCGCCTCATTGACCGATCTTTCCGCATTCCCGATCACGAAGAAGTGGCCGGCCCGGCATTCCGACCGCATCCAGTTGTATTCCCTGCCGACGCCGAACGGAGTCAAGGTTTCCGTGATGCTGGAAGAGACCGGCCTGCCTTACGAGGCCCACCTGGTGAGCTTCCAGACCAACGATCAGAAGTCGCCGCAGTTCCTGTCGCTCAATCCGTACGGCAGGATCCCTGCCATCCTGGATCCGGACGGTCCTGGCGGCAGGCCCATCGCCCTGTTCGAATCCGGCGCGATCCTGATCTATCTGGCCGACAAGGCCGGACGGTTCATGCCGCGGGACGCGGCGGCGCGCTACGAGACGATCCAGTGGCTGATGTTCCAGATGGGAGGCGTCGGCCCGATGTTCGGCCAGGTGGGCTTCTTCCACAAGTTCGCGGGCAAGGACTATGAAGACAAGCGGCCGCGCGACCGCTACGTCGCGGAGTCCAGGCGTCTGCTGGAGGTGCTCGATGGGCGGCTGGCGGACCGCGCATGGATGATGGGCGATGAGTACACCATTGCCGACATGGCCATCTTTCCCTGGGTTCGCAACCTGATCGGGTTCTACGGTGCCGGCGATCTGGTCGGCATCGCGAACTATCCCCACGCGCTACGGGCATTGGAGGCCTTCCTTGCCCGTCCTGCGGTCGCAAGGGGCGTCGGAATCCCCGCGCGCGAAGATCGTCCATGAACCTCGACCCGCTCGAAGCCGAAGTGCTGGGCTGGCTGCTGGACGATCCCGGCGCTCCGAAGACGCCCGCCGGGATCATTGCCGCCGAATTCGGGAGCTGGGTTTCGGAGGAGGCGGTTGGAGCTGCACTCGCGCGGTTGGTGGCGAGCGGCCTGGTTCAGGCATTCGAACTCGATAAGAACTCGAACTCCTTCCGGCCCATCATGGCCGCCGGCGCGCCTCTTTCGGCGTGGTTCATGGCCACGAGCGCGGCCGGTGGTCCCAAGGACGCCCAAAGCCCGACATGAGGCCGATCGCAAGGCTTCCTTCGAGGCGATTGCGCAGCGCGTTGCTGTGCGCCTTGCTGTTCGGCCCGGCGTGCGTGCACGCGAAGGAGAGCCCGATGCCAGAACGACCAGGCATAACCGTCATCGACGCAACCCCGGCGTTCTGGAAGTTCTGGAGCGCCGCGGAGAACAGGCCCGAGGACGAACGGGTGCGACTGTTCTTCGATGTCGTGGTGGCGGCCCATCCGGGCTTGTTCGATGCCGGTGTCCTGCAAAAGCAGGCCATCACCGGGGAGTCGGGCGCAAAGGGCGCGGCGGGGCGCGTTGCGACCTACCTGCACGACGTCGCGCCGTACATTTCGGGCATGCGACAACTTTCGGATTCCATCCACCGCGACTTCGACAGCTATGCGCGGGATTTCACCGGAACGTTCCCGGACTATGCGCCGAAGACGTCCGTCTACTTCACGGTTTCGCTGTTTGCGTTCGACGGGGCGACCCGCACGGTCGGCGACCGAACGGCCCTGTTGTTCGGAATCGACGGGATCGCGCGCTTCCAGGGAGCGGACGCGAACCTGAAGGTGTTTTTCGACCATGAGCTTTTCCACCAGTACCACGATCAAATCGCCCCCGAACTGACCGCGGAGAACGCGCCGCTCTGGATCTCCCTATGGGAGGAAGGCCTTGCCACCTACGTGAGCCGGCAGATGAATCCAGGCAGCACGGAGGCGCAGGCGTTGATGTTTCCGCACAATCTGGCCGAACTCGCAGAACCCAAGCTGCCCGCGCTCGCGCGCGAATTGCTCGCCAACTTCGGGTCGCTGGACGAGGCTGAATACGCCGCCTTCTTCTTTGCCAAGAACGATCGCCCCGACGTGCCTCCCCGCGGCGGGTACTACGTGGGCTATCGGGTCGCCGGGCGGGTCGCCGCGGGGCGATCCCTGCAGCAGCTGGCCCGATTGCGAGGCCCCGAACTCGAGGCGGCCGTAAGGCTCGCGTTGCAGCAATTCAGTCGCGACTGATCGACCGCAGCATGACGGGACTGGCAGTGGACCATCGGGACGTCATCGACTTCTGGTTCGTCGAATCCGAACCGGCGCAATGGTGGCGTCGTGACCCGGCTTTCGACCGGCAGGTTGCCGAACGATTCGGGGCCGTGCACGCGCAAGCCGTGCAATGCGAGCTGTACGCGTGGCGGGCGCACCCGCTCGGCAGGCTGGCCGAGATCGTTGTTCTGGACCAGTTTTCGCGCAACATCCACCGGGGCACTGCGCGGGCGTTCGCGGCAGACCCGCTGGCGCTGGCGCTGGCACAGGAGGCGGTTGCCGCAGGCGTCGCCGCCTTCCTCGAACCCGGGCACAGGGGATTTCTGTACATGCCCTACCTGCACAGCGAATCGCGCCGGATTCACGAGATCGCCCTCGGGCTGTTTTCGGAACCTGGCCTGGAGGCGAACCTGGATTCGCAGATCAGGCACAAGGCGGTCATCGATCGCTTCGGGCGTTACCCGCACCGCAACTCCATACTGGGCCGGGTCTCGAGTGAGGAAGAGCGCGAGTTTCTGGAACAGGCAGGATCCTCGTTCTAATCCGATCACTTGTCCGTCTTGCCGATCGTCCCGAGCTTCAGCGTCTTCACGTAGTAGGTCCCCGGCAGTGCCTCTATTCTTACAAGGCTGTTCCGAGCCATGATGATTCCCATGCTGGGCTCCTGCTGGATGAAGATGACGTCCCCGGCATTGGCCGAGACGTCGGTTTCAGCCCAGTTTTCGGCTTTTGAGAATATCTTGTGGTCGCCCGGCGCCAGGTTGAAATAGATGTACTGGCTGCCCCTCGTGTAGCCCATTTCGGACGAATCCTCCTTATCGTCCACGAAGACGTTGAATCGAATGAGTCCGCCGAGCTCGGTGGGACGCACCACGTAGACGACGGCTTTGCCCGCCTCAGGCGATTTGGGCAGCTGGAAGGAAGCTGTCTCCTTTTTCATTTCTTCCGGGGAAGGCAGCGTCGCGCAGCCGGACAGCACACCGGCCGCAAAGATCAGTGCGACGGTGCCGGGCAGTCTTGTGATTTTCATTTTTCGTCCTTTCAGGATCTGCCTGGAACTTCGCATCCACGCGCTGCGCGAGAAAGGGCTCCCACGAATAGCGCACACGCGCCTATCGGACCGACCTGCTTCAACAGGCGGTCCCGACGGATCCATGCCATGGGATGCCTTGCGGAACGCTCACTCAGGTGCTCGGACGACGGCTGGGGGCGGCAGGCGCGGTCGCATCCGGTGCCGCCCCGGATCATTGACCGCCGTAGTAGTCGCGGCACCACTCGAACATCGCGGGCAGCCCGTCCTCGACCGAGGTCGTGGGGCGCCAGCCCAGGTCGCGCGTGGTCGCCGCGATGTCGGCCGAGGTGGACCGCACGTCGCCGGGCTGCATCGGCCGCATCTGCAGGTCGGGGGTCCGGCCTGCGATCCGCGCCAGCACCTCGACGAAGTGCATCAGGTCCTCGGGGTGGCTGTTGCCCAGGTTGTACAGCCGGTGCGGCACTTCGCCGAAGTGACTCAGATCGTCCAGCGCCGCCAGCGTGCCGGCCACGATGTCGTCGATATAGGTGAAATCGCGGCGCATGTTCCCATGGCCGTACACCTCGATCGGCCGGTCCTGCAGCAGCGCGCGCGCGAATTTCACCGGCGCCATGTCGGGACGGCCCCACGGTCCGTACACGGTGAAATAGCGCAGCCCGGTGAGCTTGAGCCCGAACTGCAGCGCGTACACGCGCGCGATCAGTTCGCCGGCGCGCTTGGTCGCCGCGTACAGGCTGATCGGCAGGTCGACCGGATCGCCGACCGAAAACGGCTGCTTGGTGTTGGCCCCGTACACGCTGGACGAGGATGCGTACACGAAATGCGCGACCGCGCCGTCGCGCCGTGCCGCCTCCAGCAGGTTGACGAATCCGGCCAGGTTGCTTTGCACGTAGGCGTGAGGGTTCTCGAATGAGTAGCGCACGCCCGCCTGCGCGGCCAGATGGACGATGCGGTGCGGCCGCAGGCGCGCCAGCAGCGCGTCCAGCGCCGGCCGGTCCGCAAGGTCGGCCTCGATCTGCGTGAAGCGCTGGTTCGATTCGATCCGCTTCACGCGGTCGCGCTTGAGTTGCGGGTCGTAGTAGGCGTTGAAGTTGTCCAGGCCGGCCACCCGCTCGCCGCGCCCCAGCAGCGCCGCGCACACCGCCTGGCCGATGAAGCCGGCGCTGCCGGTCACCAGGATCGTGGCCTGCGTCATTGGCCCGGAGCCCGCCCGATCCCGTAGTAGCGCAGCCCGGCGGCCCTGGCCAGCCGCGGCTCGTAGAGGTTGCGGCCGTCGACCAGCACCCGCGCGCGCAGCGTGCGCGCCAGCCACGCGAAATCGGGGCTGCGGAATTCGAGCCACTCGGTGACCACCACCAGCGCATCGGCTCCCTCGCAGGCCTGGGGGGCCGAGTCGCAGTACTCGACGCTGCGCTTCACTTCGTCCAGCGCGGCTGCGGCCGTGCCCCGGGCCTGCGGGTCGTAGGCGCGCACCCGCGCGCCGGAGTCGACCACCTCGCGGATCAGCACCAGGCTGGGGGCCTCGCGCACGTCGTCGGTGCTCGGCTTGAAGGCGAGTCCCCACACGGCGATCACCTTGCCGCGCAGGTTGTTGTCCAGCGCCTCGCGCAGCCGGCTCGCGACCAGGTGCTTCTGTTCCTCGTTCACGTCGTGCACGGCCGACAGGATGCGCGCCGACAGCACGTTTTCGCGCGCCATTGCGAGCAGCGCCCGCACGTCCTTCGGAAAGCACGATCCGCCGTATCCGGCGCCCGCGTACAGGAAGCTCGGGCCGATGCGCGGATCGGCCCCGATCGCATGCCGCACCCGCTCGATGTCGGCGCCCAGCCGCTCGGCCAGGCGCGCCAGCTCGTTCATGAACGAGATCCGGGTGGCCAGCATGGCGTTGGCGGCGTACTTGGCCAGTTCGGAGGACCGCGCGTCCAGCACCAGCAGCCGCTCGCGGTTGCGGTTGAAGGGCGCGTACAGCTCGGTCAGCAGGTCGATCGCGTGCCGGTCCTCGGTTCCGATCAGGATCCGGTCCGGATGCATGAAGTCCTGCATCGCGGCGCCTTCTTTCAGGAACTCCGGATTCGACGCCACCGAGATCGGCACCTTCACGCCGCGGGCCGCCAGCTCCTCCTCCACCACGCGGCGCACGCGGTCCGAGGTGCCCACCGGCACGGTCGACTTCACCACCAGCAGCGCCTGGCGCGAGATGCGGCGCCCGAGCTCGCGGGCGGCGGCCTCGACGTGACGCACGTCGGCCGAGCCGTCCTCGTCGGTGGGGGTGCCGACCGCGATGAAGAAAACGTCGGCGTGCGCGACCGCGCGGTCGTAGTCCGAGGAGAATTGCAGGCGCCCGGCGTGCCGGTTGCGCGCCGCCACCTCGTCCAGACCGGGCTCGTGGATCGGCATCTCGCCATCCAGCAGGCGCTGCACCTTGGCCCGGTCGATGTCGATGCACAGCACGTCGTTGCCGACGTCGGCGAAGCAGACCCCGGTGACCAGTCCGACGTAGCCGGTTCCGATTACGGTGAGTTTCATCTGGCGGGCGGCGGCAGGCGGCCGCAGCGGGTCGAAGCGGACCGATTCTACGATGGACGCGCGCGCCGCAGGCGGCAGCGCCTATCATTACCGCTGGGTGACTCTCGAGAAGCCTCGATCGAATGGTTTCCATTGCCAGCCTGGACCGCGCCGGGTCCGGCGCGCTCCTCACCGGCGCGCCCGGCGCGCGCCCGATCGGAAGCACGATGGTGTCGATCGTGATTCCGGTGTTCAACGAAGGCGAGAACCTGCGCGAGCTGGTCGCGCGGATCGGCGCTGCCATGACGCCCCTGGCGCGCCCGTTCGAGCTGATCCTGGTCGACGACGGCTCCAGCGACGATTCGCGGTCGGCGCTGGCCGAACTGGCGCGCGGCCGCGACTGGCTCCGGCCGCTGGTGCTGATTCGCAATTACGGTCAGTCGACCGCGTTGCAGGCGGGCTTCGACCACGCGCGGGGCGAGCTCGTCGTGACGCTGGACGGCGATCTGCAGAACGAGCCGGACGAGATTCCGCGGCTGCTGCAATTGCTGGACGCCGACCGCTCGATCGACGTCGTGTCCGGATGGCGCAAGCAGCGCCAGGACCGCACCTGGTCGCGCAAAGTGCCGTCCTGGGTCGCCAACCGTTTGATCTCGGCGGTGACCGGGGTGCGTCTGCACGACTACGGCTGCGCGCTGAAGGTCTACCGGCGTCCGATCCTGGCCAACGTGAAGCTGTACGGCGAGCTGCATCGCTTCATTCCCGCGCTCGCGGTGGAGGCCGGCGCGCGCGTGCTCGAGGTGCCGGTGCGTCATCACCCCCGCACGCGGGGCAGCTCGAAGTACGGGATCGACCGAGTGTTCAGGGTGGTGCTGGACCTGCTGTGGGTCACGTTCATGATGCGCTTCCTGCACCGCCCGATGCACGCGTTCGGAGGGGTCGGCAGCCTGTTGATCGCGATCGGATCGTCGCTGCTGTTGTACCTGGCGGTCGACAAGCTGGTGCTCGGTCACCCGATCGGCGGGCGCCCGCTGCTGATGCTGGGCGCGCTGCTGACGCTGATCGGCGTGCAGCTGCTGGCAACGGGCGTGCTGGGCGAACTGCTCACGCGCGTGTACCACGAGCCGCAGGGGCGGCGTCAGTACGTTCTGAGGGGTACCGACGAAGCAGAGGGTTCCGCGTGACCTCCTGTGTGGACGGCCGGATGAGACGGGTCGCGCTGCTCGCGGCCCGGCTGCTGGCGGCGCTTGCACTGCTTGCCCTGGCGGCCTGGCTGGTCGGAATCCGGGAGCTGCTCGAGCAGTTGCGCCAGGTCGACCCTTTCTGGTTCGCGCTGGCCGTGGTGGCGATGGCCGCCTCGCAGTGGGTCTCGGCCGTGCGCTGGACCTCGATCGCCAGGATCCTGGGCCTGAAGGCACCGGCGGGCGCGTTGCGGCTGGCTTACGCGCAGGCGATGGTGGTCAACGTCGTGCTGCCGGGCGCGGCGCTCGGGGGCGACACGCTGCGCAGTGTGCGCCTGCAGCGGCTCGGCAATCCGCTGGGCGAGTCCGCGCTGTCGGTGCTGCTCGACCGCTTCAGCGGCTTGTGGATCCTGTGCCTGCTGTCGCTGTGCACCGGCCTGGGCCTGGTCCTGGCCGGTCGCCTGGATCTCGTGAATCTGCCCGCCGCCGCCGCCAGCTTGGACGTGCGCGCGCTCTCATGGATCTACCTGGGGGCGTTGTCGGTTGCGGTGGCGTTGCCGTTCGTTCCGCTGCGCCTGCCCGGCGCCGCCGCGCTCGCCGCCGGCGCTTCGGGGCGCCTGCTCGCGCGACTGGCCGAGCTGCACGGCCTGACCGTTTCGCGCAGCCGGGCTCTGGCCCGCTCGCTGTGGAGCTCGTTGCTGGTGCAGGTGTTGTGCGCGCTTTCGCTGTGGCTGTGCCAGGTCGCGGCCGGCGGACGGGCGGGCTACCTGGCGGTCCAGGCCATCGCGGCGCCCGTCTTCATCGCCGGCGTGCTGCCGCTGTCGTACGGCGGCTTCGGTGCGCGCGAGCTGGCTGCACTGCTGGTGTTTCCGCTGATCGGCGTCGATGCGCACGTCGCGGTGGCGGCCAGCGCGCTGTACGGGCTGGGGGCGGTCCTGCTTGGACTCGCCGCCGCGCCGACGCTGGTTGTTCAAAAGCTCCCTTCGGGCTCCTGACCCGATGCAGATCGTCGTGATCGGCGGAGCCGGCGTGCTGGGGCAGGCGCTGCTGAAGGCGATCGTCGCGCGCGGCGTGCTGACGCGCGCCGACGCGGTGTCCGCGCCGGTTCGCCGCATCATCGCGGTGGACCGCACCCAGCCGCCGCGGCTTTTCGTGGAGGCGCGCGTGGAATACGTGCGCGCCGACCTGAGCACCCCGCGTCTGCTGCAGGCGGTGATGGGCACCGTCACCGATTCGGTTTTTCATGCCTGGGACGGCGGTGGCGGTGCGGGCGGATCGACGCCGTCGTTTGCGCTGATCGACAGCCTGCGCGACCTGTTCGCGGCCTGCGAGCGGCAGTCCTCGCGCCCGAAGGTCGTGCTGGCCAGCAGCTTCGCCATCGAGGCCCCGGGCCCGGCGTCGCCCGTCGATCCGCCGCGCGCGCTGCCGCCCGGCCAGGACGGCATGACCGCGCTGGTGGGCGAGCTGTTGCTGGAGGAGGCGTCCCGGCGCGGTGGGATCGACGGCCGCGCGCTGCGACTTCCGATGGTGGCCGGTGCGCCGGGCTGCGCGTCCTTCGTGGGCGAGCTGGTGCCGGCGCTGTACGAGGGGCGCCTGGCGCGCAGCCCGATCCCGCTCGACACGCCCTTGTGGCTGACTTCGCCCTCGGCGGCGGCGCGGGCGCTGGCGCATGCGCACGAGCTGCCGGCCGCGCTGTGGGTCGAGGCGGGCGTGCTGCACGCGCCGGCCCGCACCCTGACCGTGGACACGCTGGTGCAGGCGGTGGCGCGGCTGGCCGCGCGCCCGATCGATGCGCCGCCGGTCCAACCGGACCAGGCGCTGTGCGAGGCGCTGGCGCAGCGGGCCTCGCGCGCCGCCATCGAGACGGCGCTCACGCTCGGATTCGAAGACGCGCCGGATGCCGAGGCGCTGGTGCGGGAGCTGGTGCCTTGAGGAAGTTCTCGCTCTGCCGCTTGCGGGAGAGGGCCGGGCTTCGCCCTGCGTAGCCGGCTGCGTCCGGCGAAGCGGGGGTGAGGGCGGACTACCTCGGGCTCCCGGCGCCGCGCAGAGATGCGACGGTCGCCTCCGGCGTGAGCAGCTCCGGATCGCAGGTGAGCTCGATCAGCGCCGGCAGCCGGCGCTCGCGCGTGTAGCCGAGCGCCTCGCTCAGCGCGGCGGCGAATTCGCCCGTGCCGGTCACGCGCAGCCCGAGCGCGCCGAAGGATTCGGCCAGCAGCGCGAAGTCCGGATTCGCCAGCGTGGTGCCGCTGACGCGGCCGGGGAAGCGCCGCTCCTGGTGCAGGCGGATCGTTCCGTACATCGAGTTGTTCAGGACCAGGAAGATCACGCCGGCGTGATGCTGCACGGCCGTCGCCAGCTCCTGCACGCTCATCATCAGGTCGCCGTCGCCCGTCACGCAGACGACCGTGCGTTCCGGCGCCGCGATCTTGGCGCCGATCGCCGCCGGCACGCCGTAGCCCATGGAGCCGGACGTGGGTGCGATCTGGGTCGCGGGCGCGCGGTATCGAAAGAACCGGTGCAGCCAGACCGAGAAGTTGCCGGCGCCATTGGCGACCACCGCGTCGCGCGGCAGCGTCGCGCGCAGTTGCTGCATCACCTGCCACAGGTCCAGAGCGGGCTCGCGCTGCCGGTAAACAAGCGGCCGCTGCTGCCACTGTTCGTACTCCTCGCGGCCCGCTCGTGTCCGCGCGCCCCAGGCCACGGACTCGATCGGGTTGGTCGCCGCCAGGCGTGCCGCGAACTGCGGCATGCCGGAACAGATCATCAGCTGCGCCTGGTAGATGCGCCCAAGCTCCTCCTGGCCGGCGTGTACGTGCACCAGCGTCTGCTCGGGAACCGGGACCCGCAGCAGCGTATAGCCGCCGGTGGTCATCTCGCCCAGGCGCAGCCCGATCGCGATCAGCAGATCGGCGTTGCGGATGCGCTGCGCCAGTTTCGGGTTGATGCCGATCCCGGCCTCGCCGATGTAGTTCGGGTGGTCGTTGTCGAAGCGGTCCTGGAACCGGAAGCCGCACACGACCGGCAGCTCGTTGGCCTCGACGAAGCGGCGCAGGTTGTCCTGGGCCGCGCCGGTCCAACCGGGACCGCCCAGCATCACCAGCGGGCGCTGCGCCTGGCGCATCAGGCCGCGCAGGGCCGCGATCTGGGTGTCGCTGGGGGCCGACTGCACCGGCTGATGACAGCGCGCGTCCGGCACGGCCGCCGCCTGTTCGAGCACGTCCTCGGGCAGCGCCACCACGACTGGACCCGGCCGTCCGCTGGTGGCGCACTGGAACGCGCGCGCCACCACCTCCGCAATGCGATCGGTCCGTTCGACCTGCTCGACCGCCTTGGCCACCGGGCCGAACATCTGGCGGTAATCGATCTCCTGGAACGCTTCGCGCCCCATGTGATCGGTGCCGACCTGTCCGACGAACAGCACCAGCGGCGTGGAATCCTGGCGCGCGTTGTGTATGCCGATCGCCGCGTTGCTGGCACCGGGCCCGCGCGTGACGAATGCCACGCCCGGCTGGCCGCTCAGCCGCGCATACGCATCGGCCATGAAGACCGAGCCCGATTCGTGCCGGTTCACGACCAGGCGGATCGAGGAGGCGACGTCGTGCAGCGCGTCCAGCACCCCGAGATAGCTTTCCCCGGGGACGCAGAAGACCTGGTTCACTCCCTGGATCAGCAGCTGATCGACCAGAAGGCGGGCGCCGGTTCGCTCGACGGGGTTCATGCGGGGTCTTTGGTTGACGGCGACTATACCGTCAGCCGGCCCCGGGCAGCGTGGCCAACCCCCTCTGGAGCACGGCCCGGATCGGGGCCTCGAGCGTCGGCAGGAACAGGAACAGCGAGGCCAGCCCCGCCAGCACGGTCAGCGGAAAGCCCACCGCGAACAGGTTCAGCTGCGGCGCGACCCGGGCCATCACGCCCAGCACGACGTTGATCAGCAGCATCACGGCCAGGATCGGCAGGCAGATCGTCAGGGCGATCGCGAACAGGTCCGAGCCGGCGCGCACCAGCGCCAGCGGCTCGATCGGGGCCGAGCCGGTGCCGAAGGCCGGAAACACGCGAAAGCTGTCCACCAGCGCGGACAGCAGGATCAGGTGGCCGTCGATCGACAGGAACATCAGCAGCGTCAGCATCGACATGAAGTTGGAGACGACGTTCTCCGATTCCATGGAGTCGGGATTGAAGTACGTCGCGTACGACAGTCCGATCTGCAGGCCGATCAGCTGGCCGGCCAGCTCGATGCCGACGAACACGAGACGGACCATGAACCCGAGCGCCAGGCCGACCAGGATGTTGTGCGCCAGCAGCACGAAGCCGCGCGCCTCGAGCAGGCCGGCAAGCGGCGGCGAGCTCACCACCGGCGCGATCGCCAGCGTGATCGCGAGCGCGATCGCGACCTTCACCCGCACCGGAATCGCCTGGTGCGACAGCACCGGCGCCGTCGCGAACAGCGCCAGGATCCGGGTCAGCGGCCAGAACACCGACCCGTACCACTGGCTCAGCTGCGAAGTATCGAACGCGATCAAGCAAAGAGCCCCTTGCGGGCGCGCGGGGCGCGCGCCGCTCAGCCGATCGTGCCGGGAATCGACTCGAACAGGCGCCGCACGTAGTCGACGAAGTAGGTCACCATCCAGGGCCCGGCGACCACCAGCGCGGTCAGCGTGCCGATCAGTTTCGGAATGAAGGAAAGCGTCATTTCGTTGATCTGGGTGGCCGCCTGCAGCACGGAAACGACCAGGCCCACCACCAGCGAGGTGAGCAGCAGCGGGGCCGCCAGCAGCAGCATCACGAACAGCGCCTGCTGTCCGATGGTAACGACGGTCTGGGGGGTCACGCGGCTTCTCCGCAAGTCAGTTCGAGTAGCTGGCGACCAGCGATCCGATCAGCAGGTTCCAGCCGTCGGCCAGCACGAACAGCATCAGCTTGAAAGGCAGCGATACCAGGACCGGCGACAGCATCATCATCCCCATCGACATCAGCACGCTGGCCACCACCATGTCGATGATCAGGAACGGAATGAACACCATGAAGCCGATCTGGAACGCGGTTTTCAGCTCGCTGGTGACGAAGGCCGGGATCACCACCCGCATCGGCAGTTCGGCCGCGCCCGCGGCGGCGCCCTGCGGCGGCTCCACGCGCGCGGTGCGGGCGAACAGCGTCAGGTCGGTCTCGCGCGTGTGCTTCAGCATGAACTCGCGCAACGGAGCCGAGCCGGCGCTCATGGCCTGCTCGAACGAGAGCTTCTGCTCGCTGTACGGGACGTAAGCCTGGTCGTGGATGCGGTCGAACGTCGGCCCCATCACGAACAGCGTCAGGAACAGCGCCAGGCCGACCAGCACCTGGTTGGGCGGCGAGGCCTGCGTGCCCAGCGCCATCCGCAGCAGGGACAGCACGATCACGATGCGCGTGAACGAGGTCATCATCAGCAGCATCGCCGGCAGGAAGCTGAGCAGCGTCAGGAACAGCAGCGTCTGCACCGGCACCGAGTACTGGGTGCCGCCGCCGGCCAGCGGCGCGGTCGTGATCTGCAGCGGGCTTTGCTGAGCCGCGGCCGGCCCGGCGAGCGCCAGCACGGCCACCAGCGCGGCCAGCGCGATGGCGAGCGGTTTGAGCTTCATCGCGACGACCCCAGCCGCCGGATGATGTCGGCGAAGCTGCCCCCGAAGGAGGCGGGCGCGGCGGCCGGGTCGGCGCCGGCATCGCTTCCGGGCGGCAGCGTGCCCAGGCGGGTGATTCCGGCCGCGCTGACGCCGAGCAGCCAGCGGCGATCGGCCACCTCAACCACCACCAGCCGGTCGCGCGGGCCCAGCGGCAGCTGGGCGACCACGCGCAGGCCGCCGGCCGAGCCGGGCCGCGCCAGGCCGGCGCGGCGCAGCAGCCAGGCGGCTGCCGGTATCAGTGCCAGCACCAGCAGCAGTCCGAACACCAGCGGAGTGAGCGACGGGCCGCCGGAAGCCGGCGGCGGCTGCGTCTGCGCGTGCGCCAGAGCCGCCAGCAGCGCGCTGCCCGCGCCCGCGCCGAGCCGGAGCGTTCGCCCGGGCGACAGCGGCGTACTGGACATGACGGCCCCGGGGTGCCCTACCGATGCAGGCGCCGCATGCGCTCGCTCGGTGTGACGATGTCGGTGAGGCGGATGCCGAACTTCTCGTTCACCACGACCACCTCGCCCTGCGCGATCAGGCAGCCGTTGACCAGGACGTCCATCGGCTCGCCGGCCAGCGCGTCCAGCTCGATCACCGAGCCCTGGGCGAGTTGCAGGATGTGCTTGATCGGAATCTTGGTGCGGCCCAGCTCCACCGTCAGGTTGACCGGGATGTCCAGGATCAGGTCCAGGTCCTGGGCCGATTCCGGGGCGCTGCCGGGCGCCAGGCGCGGGAATATGTTGGCCGGCTGAGGCGCCGGCTCCACCGCGACCTTGCTGGCGGCCTGTTCGGCCATCGCCGCGCCCCAGTCCTCGTCCGCGCCCGGCGCGCCGCCGGGGGTGTCGTCGTTCGGGGTGCCCATCTCAGTGCTCCTCGATGGCCATCGATTCGCTGAAGTGCGAGTACTTCAGCAGGCGCTCGATCCGGACCGCGATATGACCGTTGACCGTTCCGAAGCTGCACTCCATCACCGGCACGCCGTCGACCTTGACCGGTATGACGTCGCGCAGCGGCAGCGGGACGAAGTCGCCGGCCTGCAGGCGGATCAGGTCGGCCAGCCGTATCGGCGTGCTGGCCAGCTCGCCGCACAGCTCCACCTCCGCGCTCTGCACCTGCTGCGTGAGCTGACGCAGCCAGCGCCGGTCCGGCTCGTGGCCGTCGGCCTGCAGCGACGAGTACAGCAGGTCGCGGATCGGCTCGAGCGAGGCGTACGGGAAGCACAGGTGGATCTCTCCGCCGCTGTCGCCGATTTCCACGTTGAACGTCGTCGCCACCACGATCTCGGAGGGCGACGCGATGTTCGCGAACTGCGTGTGCATCTCCGAGCGCTGGTGGTTGAATTCGAACTTGAACAGGCTGCCCCACGCCTTCGAGTATTCGGCGGTCGCGACCTGGACCAGGCGCTGGATGATGCGCTGCTCGGTCGGGGAGAAATCACGCCCCTCGATGCGGAAGCGCAGCTTGCCGTTGCCGCCGAACAGCGTGTCGATCACCGTGAACACCAGCGTCGGATCGAAGATCAGCAGACCGGCGCCGCGCAGCGGGGCGAGCGACAGGATGTTGATGTTGGTCGGCACCGCGATGTCGCGCACGAACGCCGAGTACTTGATCACGCGCACCGGCCCGACCGAGATCTCGGGACTGCGCCGCATGAAGTTGAACAGGCCTACGCGCAGGTTGCGCGCGAAGCGCTCGTTGATGATCTCCATCGTGGGCATGCGCCCGCGCACGATGCGCTCCTGGTTGCCCAGGTTGTAGGCGCGCACGCCTTCGGCGGCCTGCTCGGCCTGCTCCAGCTTCTGCGATTCTCCGGTGACGCCCTCGAGCAGCGCGTCGACCTCGTCCTGCGAAAGGAATTGCTCGGTCATGGAAGGATCGGTGGCCGGTTCGTGGAATCGATCGACGATATGTTCACGGGACTCACTGGACGATCAGCTGTGTGATGCGCACCGCCGTGATCGACTTTTCGGCTGCGGTGTGCTCGAGCGACCGGTTGGCGGCCGTGACGATGTCCTTGGCAAGCGTTTCCTTGCCCTCGCGCGTGACCAGGTCGCCCGACTGGCGCGCGCCCAGCACCAGCAGGATTTCGCTGCGCAGCGCCGGCATCATGTCCTTGATGGTCTGTTCGGCCTCGCGCGACGAGACCTCCAGGCTGAACTTGACCTGCATGTACCGGTCCTGGTCCTTCTCGGCCAGGTTCACGGTGAACTGCTCCAGGTCCACGAAGTTCGGCAGCTTGCGCGTCTCTTCCTTCTTCGGCGCCTCGGCGCCGCCCGCCGGCTTCTTCATATAGATGAAGGCGCCGGCCCCGCTGCCCGCCAGCAGCAGTGCCGCCGCGACGATGACGATCAGCTTCTTCTTGGGGGCCGCCTTCCTGGCCGGCGCCGGTACGGCCGCCGCCGGGGCTGCCCCTTGCTTCATTTCCGCCATATCCATCCCCGCCAAGGGCGCTGAGCGGCCGCGCATTACGCATTTGCGTGATCAGCGCCGCACTCTGAATGCCGATTATTCGGGACCCACCGGTCGCCCGATCGGACGAATACGCCGGACTTTGGGCGACTGTTCGGACCGGGTTCAGGCGTAGGTATCGACCAGCCGAAGGGCCGCCGCGCTGGCCGCCGACGCCTGTTCCGGGGCCGCCGCGGCCCCCGGCTCCACGGCACCGCCGGGTTGCTCCCAGCCCGCGGATTGCGGGCCTGCGGAGAGCGACCCGTCGTGATGTGAGCGGCCTCCTACCGCCGCGTCCGACAGCTGCATGCCGCACGAGGCGAACATCTCGCGCAGGCGCGGCAGTGCCGCCTCCAGCGCGCCGCGGGTGGTCTCGTGCGCTGCGGTGAAGGCCAGCGCGACCGCATGGCCGTGCACCTGGATCGACACAGCGACCGGCCCCAGACCGGCCGGGTCGAGCGAAATCTGCGCGGACTGGACACCGCCGCGCGACAGCACGATCACGCGCTGGGACAGCTCTTCGCCGAATCCCGGCTGACCGACGGGCGTGGCGACGCTGGCGCGGCCTTCCGTCGAGTAGGGCGCCGATGGCGCGAAGGCGCCTGCGGCCGACGATGCGGACAGGGTGGATGGGTCGGCCGGCGCGATGACCGCAGCGCCCGCGCGCGGCGCCGCGCCGTCGCTCTCTTTGGAGGCGGCGGGCGCCAGCGCGCCGGCCACGGCCTGGGCGACCGCCTGCATCTGCTGGCTGGCCGCCATGGCCGGTGCGCGCGCGTCGGCTGCCGTCAGGGCGGCGCCATCGCTGCCCGTCGCGCCGTCTGTCCCGCTGTCCGCCCCGCCGTTCGTCAATTTGATGGCGAGATCGTCCTGCGCAACCGACGTCGAAGCGCGGTCGGCGGGCGGCGCGCCGTCGGCCGGCTGAGTCGATGCTGCCGTCGCAGCGGCCAGCGGGTCGGATCTGGCCGGCACGGCGGCGGTCGACGCGACGCGGGGGGTCGTTACCGCCGTGGCGACTGCGGGATCCGCCGCGGCCGGGCCGATCGCGGCAGCGCCTTTCGGATCGAGCGCCGGGGCGGTTGTGGGTGTTGCGCCGGTGGCCGCTGCGGACGCGGCGGCCGTGGCCGCAATCGCCGGGGGGGCCTGCGCAATGGCCGCCGCGGCATCGGTCCGGGTCGCTGCGCCGTGGGACGCCGCACAGGCGGCCGCGGCCATTGCAGCCGTGTCCGGCGCCGGCTGCGCCTCGGTGTTGTGGCGGCCGCTGCGCCGCGGTGCGGCGTGGTCGGACCGGGCCTGCGCCGGATCGGTGCTCGCCGGCGTGCCCGCGTCGGGCCGCTGGGATGCGGCCGCAGCGGCTTGCGGCGCATCCTGCGGTGCGTCGTGCGCTGCGTCCTTTGTTCCGGCGCGCGCCGG
>Ga0075030_100000007_pt1 | contig 134377 bp, 110 predicted proteins | sample LitLauG_LLR_2012_FD_71393 | JGI IMG/M metagenome (GOLD analysis project Ga0075030, IMG submission 71393) | Freshwater sediment microbial communities from Pennsylvania, USA - Little Laurel Run_MetaG_LLR_2012 | ecosystem: Environmental > Aquatic > Freshwater > Creek > Sediment | place: USA... | reverse complement strand
AGCAGTCCGGCGACCCCGCCAAACTCGCAAAGGCATTGATTACAATTTCGAATCAGGAAAAACCACCGCGCCGTTTTATTGCCGGCGCAGATGCTGTCGGCACGGCAGAACAGGTGGCTGCAACTCTTCAGCAGCAGACCGAGGCATACCGCGATCTGTCCTCCTCCCTCGCATACGATAAGCCGTAGCAAATGGAACCGTTGGACAAATCATCGTCTTGCCGGCGGCGACATGCTGGCCCGTGATGAATCGTTCGGAGAACCGGAACTGGCGGCGGAACGGGCCGCGATATCGACGTTCGATCGGAACCAGATGGATCGATCCGACCCACCTCGGGAGAAGACAAACGGGTCAGTTGACGTGAAACGCCCAAACCGGAGAAGTGCATTTCCTCTGCGGACACAAAAGCAGGCGATCATCTCCTGCGGAAAGCATCACTGGACTGACTGGTGGCCTATTGTAACGCCTATGCCAGGGGCTGGGGCCCGGTTGCCGCCTCACGCAACCACCCGAGCGCTATCATGTTCGCAGTGTCCAAAGATCGCTTCTTCCTGATCGACAGCTTCGGCTTCATCTTCCGTGCCTACCACGCCCGCGCCCGTTCCGGCGTGCCGCCCATGCGTACCAGCACGGGTTTCTCCACCGAGGCGGTCTACATCTTCAACAACATGCTGCGCAAGCTGTCCAAGCAGTACGACCCGCCCTACATCGCCGCCGTCTTCGAGAGCGGTGAGGCCACCCACCGCGTGCAGGAGTTCGCCGAGTACAAGGCCAACCGCGTCGAAACGCCGCCCGACCTGCTGGAGCAAATCCCCGCGGTGCGCCGCATCCTCGACGCCATGCGCATCCCCATTCTCGAATACCGCGGCTTCGAAGCCGACGATGTCATCGGCACGCTGGCCCGCCGCGCCGAACAGGCCGGCCTCGACGTGGTCATCGTCTCGAGCGACAAAGACATGCTGCAACTGGTGGACGACCACGTCAGCATGCTCAACCCCGCCAAGGACGACGAATGGTACGACCCGACGAAGGTCAAGACTTTCATGGGCGTCCGGCCGGACCAGGTGGCCGACCTGTTGGCGCTCCGGGGCGACGCCGTGGACAACATCCCGGGCGCACCCGGCATCGGCGAAAAGGGCGCCAAGGACCTGATCGAGCGCTTCGGTTCCCTGGACGCGGCCCTGGAACGCGCGGCCGAGGTGGAGCGTAAGGCGTACCGCGAGAGCTTGCAAAATAACGTCGAGCGGATCCGTATGAGCAAGCGCCTCGCGACCATCGCCACCGATGTGCCGATCGAGTTTTCGATTGATGCGGTGAAGGCGCAGCCGCCCGACCCTGCGGCACTCAAAGCCGTCTACAAAGAGATGGAGTTTAACAGCCTCCTCAAGGAACTCGGTCCCGAGGAGGACACGCGGCCGCGCGACTACCGCGTGCTGGAAGACGCCGGTGAGTTGCGCGCATGGCTGGCTGGGATTCCCGAGGGCGCCCCGGCCGCGGTGGCGATTGCGAAATCGGCCGAGGGCGAATTCGCGCTCGATACCATCGGCCTGGCCTGGAAACCTGGCGAAGCCCGCGCCGTGACCTCGGAGAACCTGGCGCATCTCAAACCGTGGCTGGAAGACGCGCGGATTCCGAAGATCGCCTCCGACGTGAAGTCGGCCCTGCTGGAACTGTCGCGCCTGGGCGCCGAGGCCCGCGGCTTCGAGCACGACGTCATGCTCTACGCCTTCCTGCTCGATGCCGACCCCGGCGCCTGCACGCTGGAGCAGCAGGCCCAGCGGCGGCTCGACCTCAAGCTTGGCCCCGCGCCGGAGCAGCACGCCGACATAGCGCTCGAAATCTGCAAACAGCTTGCGCCGGTGGTGGAGCAGCGCGGGTTCCGCAGGCTGTACGACGAGATCGAACTGCCGCTCACGCGCGTGCTGGCGCGGATGGAGCGCACGGGCGTGCGCATCGACCCGGTGGAGTTGAAGCGCCTCTCCGATCTCATGGAGACCTCGATCGGGCGGCTGACCGCCGAGATCCACGAACTGGCAGGCAAGCCATTCAACATCAGCTCGCCGCAACAATTGGGCCGCATCCTGTTTGAGGATCTGAAGCTGCCCGCGCCCGTGAAGTACGGCAAGGGCAAGGTGATTTCGACCGCGGCCGACGTGCTCGACGAACTGGCCGCCGATCACGAAATTGTGCGCAAGGTGCTGGAATACCGCCAGCTCACCAAGCTGAAAGGCACCTACGTGGACGCCTTGCCGCTGCTGATCGACTCCGGCACCGGCCGTCTGCATACCAGTTTCAACCAGGCCGGCGCGGCTACCGGGCGGCTCTCGTCGTCCAACCCCAACCTGCAAAACATTCCCATCCGCAGCGAGCTGGGCCGCGAGATCCGGGCCGCCTTCGTCCCGGGCCCCGGCTGGAAGCTGCTGGTGGCCGACTATTCGCAAATCGAGCTGCGCCTGCTGGCGCACATGTCCGAGGACCCGTTGCTGGTGGAGGCGTTCCGCAACGGCGACGACATCCACACGCGCACCGCCGCCGAGGTGATGGGCGTGCCCCCGATGATGGTCACCCCCCAAGCGCGCCGCGAGGCCAAGGCCGTGAACTTCGGGATTGTCTATGGGATCAGCGGCTTCGGACTGGCCGCGCAACTCGGGATCGGGCGCGCCGAAGCCGAGCGCTACATCAAGAATTATTTCGCGCGCTACGCCGGAGTGCGGCGATTCATCGATGCCACCATCGCCGAGGTGCGGCGCACGGGCGTCACGCGCACGCTGTTCGGCCGCGAGCGCCCCATCCCGGACATCAACAGCCGTAACGCCACCGCCCGTGGTTTCGCCGAACGCACCGCCGTGAACTCTCCGCTGCAGGGCACCGCCGCGGACCTGATCAAGCTGGCCATGGTGCGCATCGACGCCGCGCTCCAGGCCGGCGGCCATCGATCGGCCATGCTGCTTCAGGTGCATGACGAGCTGGTCTTCGAGTGCCCGCCAGCGGAAGTGGAGGCGGTCTCCGCCATGGTGAAGCGCGAGATGGAGAGCGCCTGCGAACTCAAGGTGCCGCTGGTGGTGGACGTCGGCACCGGTGATAACTGGCGGGACGCGAAGTAGGGGAGACGTCTGGCCGCGGGCACGGCGGCCCTTGCCCCCTTTCGGTTGAGCCAAATTCCCGATTCTGCTATCCTCAATACGTTGAAATCCTAGAAATCGAAGTGTCTCCCGGCCGTGGGGCCGGGCCTACCCTGGAGAGGTTCACATGTCAGGCCATTCCAAATGGGCCACCATTAAGCATAAGAAGGCGGCTCTGGACGCCAAGCGCGGCAAATCGTTCACCCGCATTATTAAGGAAATCAATATCGCCGCCCGCAACGGCGGCGATCCCGATTCGAATCCCCGTCTTCGCACCGCGATCCTGGCGGCCAAAGCCGTCAGCATGCCCGCCGACAACATCAAGAAGGCCATCATGCGGGGCACCGGCGAACTGGAAGGCGGCCAAATCGAAGAGGTCATGTTCGAAGGCTATGGCCCTGGTGGCGCAGCCGTGCTGGTCAACGTTGCGACCGATAACCGCAACCGTACGGTCAGCGAAATCCGTCACGCCTTCTCCAAGAACGGCGGCAACATGGGCGCCGAAGGCAGCGTGGCCTGGATGTTCGAGCGCAAGAGCCAGATCTTTGTTGCCGGCGGCAAAGCTACCGAAGACCAGCTCATGGCGATCGTTCTCGACGCCGGCGCCGACGACCTGCGCAGCGAGGGAGACCGCTGGGAAGTGCTCTCGCCGCCCGAAGCGCATGAAACGGTGCTCAAAGCCCTGGAAGCCAACGGGATTCCCCACGAGGAAGCCAGCGTCGCCATGATTCCCAAGAGCCTGATCAAGGTGGAAGGGAAGAATGCCGGCGCCATGCTGCGGCTCACCGAATTTCTGGAAGAGCACGACGACGTGCAGAGCGTCTATTCCAACTTCGATATCGACGAGAAGGAGTTGGAGGCGATGGAACATTAGCCGTGCGCGTGCTCGGTATCGATTGCGGTTCGCAACGTACCGGCTATGGCGTGATCGATAGCGACGGGCGCGATCACACGATCGTCGCCGCCGGAGTGATTCGCACCAACGCCAGGTGGCCCTTCGAAAAGCGGCTGCTGGCGATCGCGGGTGGGTTGCGGGGCCTGATTCGGCAACACAGCCCCGAGTTGGCCGCGGTGGAAGGGGTTTTCTACTCGGCAAACGTCAAGACGGCGCTGAAACTCGCTCACGTCAGAGGGGTCGCCTTGCTGGTGATCGCGGAGGCAGGAGTGGATCTGGCGGAATACTCGCCCTTGGAAGTAAAGGTCAGCGTGGTGGGCTACGGACGTGCCGAGAAATCGCAGGTGCAGGTGATGGTGCAATCCCTGCTGCGGCTGCCGCAGGCCATCGAGTCGGAAGATGCTTGTGACGCCCTGGCGGTGGCCATCTGCCATGCCACGCATGAAGCGGCCAGCCGCAGGCTGGCGTAACGGTTCGCTTATGAGGTGGTCTTTCGTTTTACTCCTGACAAGCTCGCTGTTGGGCGCCGACGGCCCGCGTCTCTTCTACTCGAAGAGCTTTCCCAACAGCGTTCCGGCCTACGTGCAGGTGACGCTCGATGCCAGCGGCGCAACCGAATACCGGGAAGCCGTAGACGACGATCTCCCGTTGAAGTTCAAGCTCAGCGAGGCCGAGGTCGCCGACGTCTACCTTCTAGTGGAGAAACTCGACTATTTCAAGCGCCCGGTCGAATCGGGGCTCAAGGTCGCATTCATGGGCACCAAGACGTTCCGCTGCGAGAAGGGCGCCGAAAAGCACGAGGTGCAGTTCAACTACTCCGAAGACCCTTCGGCGCGTGCGCTGTGGGAATGGTTCGAGCGCATGACCGAATCGGCCCAGCACCGCATTGACCTGGACCGCGCCGCCAAATACGACCACCTGGGCCTGGTGAAGGCGCTGAACCTTCTCTGGTCGGCGATGGACCGCAAGCGGCTGGTGGGCCTGGAGCAGTATCTGCCCACGCTGGACCGCATCGTCAAGAACGAAACCTACATGCACACCGCGCGCGCCCGGGCCGCGGAACTCGCGGAGGCCATTCGCAAGGGCGCGGCGCCGGCCGCGCTGCAGCAGTAGCGCCTGAAACCGTGGTTGAAATCCAGCCCCAACTCGCGTCGAGATCGAGCGGGAGGAGGATGGTCGAATCCTGGGCTGGCCCAGCCGGCGGTCGCCCTTTGGCCGAACGGTAATTGGCGGCGCTTAGCCCTTCGGGTCCATCAGACGGCCCGTGAACAGGATCAGCCCGGTGCGTGTGTCGCGAATCAGGAAGAGAAACGGATGGTCCGCCCGGAATTCCAGACTCGCCGGCGCGCGCACCGCCATCGCCGATATCGCGACCCCGGTGGCCGCGGCCGCCTCTGTGCCCTCCTCGGCGACGTCGATGTAGGCTTTATGAATCACCTGAGAAATCTGTAAGTCCCGGCGGCCGTCGATTCCGGAAAAGTCGGCCGCGCTGCCGAATGCCGAGGGCATCCCGAGGTCCGAGAGCACGGTCACCAGCGGGAAGCCGGCCTCGATGCGGAACTTCGGAATCGCCACCTGCACCGTGTGGTTCTCGAGCGATCCGAGCCAACCCGTCAGCCGGCCGGGATTCATCCCCGCCTCCATGATTTCGATCGCGGCGCCTTGCTTCGGAAGCAGGATGTCGCACGCCAGCCCGGTCCCGGCATACCGCATTTCCAGGATTTGCCCGGCGGAGGTCGCGGCGTATCCGAATTCGCCCGTCTGGTTCATGAAGTCCGCCTGCACGGTTCCGCCCGAGGCGAGCGTAAATGGCGCCGGGTGCGTGCTGGTGCGGCGGAAGGTGCGCTCCCATTTGCCGTAGAAGTAGATGGCACTGGCCAGCACCAGCCGCGTGCGGGTAGTGATTGCGCCCGGCGCAAACAGCTCGCGGATCTTGCCTTGCGTGTGCCGCTCAGTCCACGCGTTAATCTCGCCGCGCGAGCGCTCGAGGCTGCCCACGAAATCCGCCTGGGCCGGCGGCGCATGGTAGACGTTTTGTAAGAGATCGCGGAAGTCCGGCAGGATGTGGAAGCCCTTCTGTACCCACAGGCCGTTGGCATTGAGCAGGCGATTGTCGCCGCTGTTCGCGGCTTTGGCGATCTGGTCCACCAGAGCGGCCAGTTCGGCGTGATACTTTGGATCGGGCTGTCCCTGGCTTTGGCCCAGCACCTTCGCGATCTCTGCCGCCGTTGGGCCGCGCGCACCAGCCAGAACCATGGACATCGCACCGGCAATACTGAACGGCGAGAGCACCAGGTTTCCGGCGCCGCCTTTGGCAAGCTGCGCGTAAACGGACGCCGAAAAGTAGTCCAAGCCCTGCACTACGGCGCTCTCTGCGGCGTTCATGCGGCCGGCCATAACGCACGCCACGAGGGAGCTGCAAAGGAAAACATTTCGAGGCAACCCGAGGGTCCTTTCCGGGGCAGGCCGGAGGGCCTACCCTACATCACATCTTCAACAGGCGGATACTTCCGTTCGAGGTGCTCAAGTCGATCGGCGGCCCGCCGCTGCCGATCTCGCCTTCCATGTGGCTGCGGCTGAACTCGCCCTGCATGCGGAGCTCGAAGTCCGACGAAACCGAACCGTTGCTGGTGCGCGCCATCAGGTGGGCATTCACTGAGCCCGGCACGTGCAGTGTGATGCTGTTGTTGTTCGTGCTGGCCCGCACCGGGACGTTGGCGCCCGGCGGCAATGTCAGCTCGATCGGACCGTTGGAGGATTCCAGGTGCACGGACCCGCTGGCTTTGTCCAGCGTGGCGTGAATACTGCTGTTCGACGTGCCGGCATCCAGCGACCCGGCCAGGCGGTCCACGCGGATGTGGCCGTTCGAGCTGTGCGCCCGCACCTCGCCCTCCACGTCCAGCAGTTCAATCGCGGAGTTGCTGGTCTGCGCATCCACGTTGCCGCGGAATCCCTGCATATGGATATGCCCGTTGGACGACTTGAAGCGCGCCGGGCCCACTCCTTCGACCGTCTCGATCGAACCGTTGGACGTGGTGATCCGTTCCAGCACCGCGTTTCGGGGCACTTTGATAACGAACCGCGCCCCCCAGTTGCCGTGGCGCATCGAAGGCCGCACCACCCGCACCGAAACCGAATCGGCGCTGTGATCCAAATCGATCTTGAGGTTCTCGGCCTCGTCCTGCGACGGGGCGTACTTGGTGCCGCTGATATCCACGGTCTCCTGGTCCCACGGAGACACCTCCACGGACCCGTTGAAAGACTCGGCGGCTAGCCGTCCCCCGCTCTTCAAGGGGAAACTATAGTGGAAATCCTTGTGATACCGCTCATTGCCTCCGAAGTCCTCGAAGTCACAAGCGGTCATCCCGAGCAGAGCGGCTCCAAGGACCGCAAGAAGAATATTTGTGCGCATAGGCTCTCCCCGAACCTTAAGCATACGAAACTCCGGTCCCGTTTGTTCCGGGTCTCGACAGAACCGCGCCCGACCGACCGAGGCGGCACTGGTACTTTTCACGACATTCGCCCGCTATAATGAAGTTTTCACGCTAGCGGCGAGCCGTGCACCCGCGAGGTCCCATGGAGACCATCGGCAAATACCAGATTATTCGCGAGATAGGGCGAGGCGGCATGGGCCGGGTTTACCACGCGGTGGACCCCGTCATGAAGCGCTCGGTCGCCCTGAAGGTCACGCGCTGGTCTCATGTCGATGACGTGGCCGAACGCGAAGCCAGCCGGAAGCAATTGCTTCGCGATGCCCGCAATGCCGGACACCTCGCTCATCCCAACATCGTCACGGTCTACGGCTTTGAGGAAGAGGGCGATCTCGCCTTCATCGTCATGGAATTGGTCGAGGGCACCACACTTGCCCCGCTGTTGCGAGGGACAAAGAAACTCGAACCGGCCGAAACCGTCGCCTATATTCGTCAGGCATGCACCGCTCTGGATTACGCCCACAGGAACAAGATCGTGCACCGGGATATCAAGCCCGAGAACATCATGATCACCAAGGACGGAGTGATCAAGATCGCCGATTTTGGCATTTCCAAGTCCATCCGCGGCAGTTCCCTGGAGGCCACTCGCACGCAGGCGGGCATTGTCATGGGCACGCTGTTTTACATGTCGCCGGAACAGGTCCGCGGCAGCAAGGTGGACGGCCGGTCGGACCAGTTCTCGATTGCGGTGGTGGCTTACCAGATGCTCACCGGCGTGCTGCCCTTTTCCGCCGATGAGCCCACGGCCATCATCTTCAAGATCTCGTTTGAGGAACCGCCGTCACCGGAGTTGTTGAATCCGGGGCTGGTGCCGGCGGCGGGCGCGGTCATCAAGAAAGCCCTGTCCAAGAAGGCGGAGGATCGCTACCCGACGTGTGAGGAATTCGGCGAAGCCCTGGCGGAAGCGTTAGGGGTGGCCGATAGCGCCAACGCCACGGCGTTGCACCCAGTGACGCGCGGCGTCCGCCGGGCAGCGGCCCGGTTGTCGCAGGTTCCCGTCGCGGTGCGGGCGTTGCTCGTGCTGCTCCTGCTGTTGCCTGCTCCTGCCTGGTGGTGGTTTCGCCAGGAGAAGCCGGTGGCCGCGGTGGAAGCCCCACGCGCCGTTGCGGGGCCGCTGATGGCAGAGGGCGAGGTGGATAGCTTGTCGTTTGCCCCGAATGGCTCCGGGTTGGCCGTGGCCGCCGGTCAAAAAGCCCTTCAGTTAATCCGGGCGCCGGACTGGAAACCGGCCCAAACTTTGGATGCCGGCGCGGCCATCGTGGCCGGCTTCGCCCATTCCGGAAATCTGCTGGCGTCGGCCGAGAAGCTTTCGATCCGGCTCTGGGACGCCGCCGACGGCAGGCAGACCGGCGTTTTGGACGGGCACACCGACTGGGTGACATGTCTCTCGTTCTCGCCTGACGACCGGACCTTGGCGTCCGGTTCCGACGATCAGACAGTGCGTTTCTGGGATATCTCCAGCCAAGCCGAACAACGCGGCCTCCGGATCACCGAGGTGTCCGTGACCAGCGTGGCTTTCTCGCCCAACGCTTCCACGTTGGCCTTCGGTTCGCGCGACGGGTATGTCCGGCTGAAGGTGCTGAGAGGCGGCGCCGTCCAGATTCTGGGTCGCCATGACGGGGCAGTCACCAGCCTGGCGTTTTCGCCGAACGGCGCCATGCTGGCTTCGGGTTCCGAGGACCAGACGGTGCATCTCTGGAACCTCTCCACCGCCAACCAACTCCCGGTTCTGCGGATCGGGAACGCGGTGCGGAGCGTAGCCATTTCACCGGGAGGAACCCGCCTGGCTGCCGGCGTGGAGGATGGAAGCGTGCAGCTCTGGTCGTTGCCGGATGGCAAAACGCTGCCGGCGCTGCTGGGCCATCGGGGCCCGGTGACGAGCGTGGCCTTCGCCAAAACCGCGTCCCTGGTATACCTGGCATCGGGTTCCCGCGATAAGACGGTTCGGCTATGGCGGCTGCAAAAAGAGTAACCATTCGCAGCCTCTTTCGCTGGTCGCTGGCAGCCGGGCTGTTGGCTCCAACGCTCATCGCGGCAACCTGCTCGCCGGCCCCCATGAAACCCACCGATAGCCAGAGGGGCACGCTGAACAAGCGCGATTGCCGGATGGCGGAGGTGTTCAAGAACACGACCGGCGATAACCCGTTCGTCGACCTCTACACCATCGCCATTCCGGAAGCCGGCGTGCTCACCGTAGAAGCATCGTCATCGGAGTTCCGCGCGGTGGTGCGTCTCTACGATGCGCGCGGCCGGCGCCTGGGTGGAATGGAGACCGGCTCCCGGCTGCGGGCGGAGGTGCAGGCCGGCCCACACAAGGTGTATGTCACCTCGGAGGGCATCAAGACCGGGACCTACGCGTTGGCGACGAGTTTCACAGCAACGCCCGCTTGCGCGGAGCGCCGCTTGACGCCGGGCGGAGAAATCCACGGCGACCTGAGCCTGGGGGACTGCCGCCACCCCATCAGCCTGAAACAGCGCGGATTGCTGATTGTACAGCTACAGGCATCCGAGCCAGGGGCGGGAGGCCAGGAGCCAGACGCTGGTGGGGACACCGAAATAATCTTGCGCGAAGGCCGGGAGGAACTGCAGAGGGACCGCAACCGAATCGCCCGCGAACTGGAAGGCGACTATACTATCGTGGTGCATCCGGCCCGCGCGCGCAGTGGAACCTACACCCTGCAAACCGCCATTTGCCCCGGCGAACGGGAGCTGAGCCTGAATGTTCCCATCGAGGCAACCCTTACGGATGCCTGCCGCGCGGCGATGGGCGACCGCCCGCAAAACTACTCGCTGAAGGTTGCGTCCGGTACGATTGTTTCCGTGGAATGGCAGGGGCGCGGCGTGGAACCCTTGGTCTCGCTTTCCGGAACGGGCATCGAAAGCCTGGAGGGCAAGCCGCCGCTCGAGCGCGCACTCGGCGCGGGAACTTATTCCATTGCGGTCAAGGTCCCGAAAGAGGAGGCCAGCCCTTATGCGCTGATGGTCCGGGGCCTGTGCCCGGTCACGGAGATCCAACCGAATTCGACCGTTTCGGGCGACTTCGAAAGGGGCTGCAACTCCGCCACGATCCTGAACACCGGCGAATCCGTTCCGGCGGTAGTCTACGATTTGCGGACCGATCAGAACTGCGAATTCAGCCCGGCGATCGAACCCGAAGCCGTGGCCAAGACCGCCCTGCTGGATTTCACGGGTAAGCCCGCCGCCTCGCCCCTGCTGGCGGGGAAAGAATACCTCGTGATGGTGAAGGCACTCGCTCCCGGCACCCAACAGTTTAAGCTGAACGCGCGCTGCCGCCGCGTTTGCGTCGCCAGCGAACTCCGTCTCAACGAGGTGCGGGACGGACAGATATCCGTTGACGATTGCCACGTTGGCGACATGTTGGCGACTGACGATATGACTTTGACGCAGTGGTACCGGTTGAGCCTGACACGCCCGGCCACCGTATCGTTCGAACTCCCGGGCGGCGATTCGGGTGCGACTTTGCTGCTGGTCAATGAGGCCGGCAAGAAGGAGCTCGTCGAAGAGGGTCAGACCATCCGCCGCGCACTGGGGAACGGTGCCTGGTTGCTGGCGGTCAAATCGCCCCATCCCATTTCCTACAAGCTGCGGGCCTCGGTACCCTGCGCCCCGCTGAATCTGCAGACCGATCAGACCGCGGGCACCCTGAGCGAAGCCGACTGCTACGACGGCACGGGTTCGTATTACCGGCGATATCGAATCCTGCCGGACCAGACCGCGGTGCTCGAGCTGACCGCGACGTCGGGAGACTTCGCTCCGCTGCTGAAACTGTCGGACACCACGGCTGTACTGGCTGCCAGTTCCGGCGCGGCCGGAGGTCAGCCGGCGGCGATCCGATCCATTGTGGAATCGGGCGGAGACTATGCCGTGCAGGTCAGCACCGAGAGCCCGGCGGGGGCCGGGGCATTCGACCTTGCCAGGAGGCTGTTTCCGGTGCGGGAACTGGAGCCGAACCAACCGGGCCCGGTGGCGGAGTTCCTGGACCCGGACTGTCTCGAGACCACCTGTATTCATTACTACCGCGTCCATCTGAAGGGAGATGTGACGCTGCACCTGAGCCTGAAAGCGCCCTTTGCAGCGATTCTGGAATTGCTGGATTCGAACTGGAACTTGCTGGAGAAAGCGGGGACCGAAATCAGCCGGAGAGAAATGAAACCCGATCGCTACATCGTTCGGGTGAGCACCAAGAGCCGGACCTACGGCAGCTACGTATTGACCGCGTCCGCCGGGGAATGAGAGTCCAAATGCCGATGCCGGTGAAGCCAGTCCTATCTTCCTGCATGGCCGTACTGCTGACGCTACCCTCGGCGGGGTTGGCGCAGATTCAGGCGGAGTCGAGGCTGGTCGTCAATACGGTCAGCAATAGTATCAGGCTAAACATCGGTTCGAAAGCGCCCGAGCCCGCCGTGCGGGTGCTGGACGAAAACGGCAGGCCGGTCGCGGAGGCAACGGTAACGTTCACCGTCATCTCGGATGCCGCGGGACCGTCCGCCACTTTTCCGGGCGGAGCGAGGTCGCTCGGCGCCACCAGCGACGCCAGCGGCGCCGCGGCGGCCCCCGGCTTGCATCCCAACCAGGTGACCGGCCGCTACCGCATCGAGATCCAAGCCCAAAAGCCGCCGATGCTGCCGCCCGAGGCGCCGGTTTCGATCGCCGCCGAAAACGTGCTGGACATTCAGCGGCTGGTGATGACGCCCGGCGAGGCCTTTGTGAACAACCTATGCAAGAACACCGTGGGCGAACCCAAAGTCCAGGTGCGGGATGAGGCGGGTAAGCCCGTGATCGGGGCCGACGTTACCTTCCGGCTGCCCGCCACGGGCGCTTCGGGCGTCTTTACGGGTGGCAGCGCTACCAAGACCGTCACCACGGACGACACCGGGCAGGCCGCGGTGAAGAGCTTCGTGCCGAACAAGACCAAAGGGGATTTTGAAGTGGAAGCGGTGGCGTCTCTGGTGAACCTCAGGGCGAACGCCGTAATCGCCGGTTCCAACATGAAACAGGGCTGCTTTCCTGCCTTGCTGGTGGTGTTGGGCGCCGGCGGCGCCGCCGGCGCCGCCGCTGCGCTCGCGAGCAGGAAGGGATCGAGCACTACCACTACTCCGCCCACCACGCCCGTTTCCACCATCAGTATCGTTTCGGGCGGCGATCCGCGGTTTGGCGGGGGCCACTGATGATTCGTAGGATTCCTCCCGGACTCGTGGCACTCGTGCTGTTGGCCGACGGCTTCGCGTACGGCCAGCAGTTCTCTGTGGCCGAATCGCGGATCACGCGCCACGCGAAAGCGGCGCGAGACGGCGAGCCCTCCGTGAACGGTTTCAGCGCGCCCGTGCTGGGCTACCTGCTGGATGGAGCCGGAGCGGTTCGCAAGATGCCTGGAGTTGCGGGCGCCACCTGGTTGACCGGGCCGCTCGAGTTCGGTGTCGTGCTGGCGGCCGGGGCCGTCTCGCCGCGCCAGGATTACCTCCTGGGGCTGGCCGCGCCGGACCGCCGGCCAATGGTGCTGCCTTTGGCCGCGCTGGCGGGCGCGCGGACCCTCGACGGCGTCGCCGCCGGCGCGGACCGCGTAGTACTCAGCCCCAGCGGCACGGCAGCGGTATTCTACTTCAGCCAGACAGCAAGTCTGACGATCGTCACCGGCTTGCCGGATTCGCCTGTTCCCGGAGGCAACGTGGACCTCTCCGGCCTTCCTGCGCCACCCGCCGGCCTCGCCATCAGCGACGACGGCAGCGTGATCCTAGCGTCCGCGTCCACCAGCGATGGAGCGGCCGTCTTCGTGCTCTCCGCGCAATCCGCACCGCGGCTGCTATTGAACGGCGGGGACTTTCCGGCGCTCGCGTTTCGGCGCCGTTCTCTCGACGCCGTGCTGGCCGATCGGCTGCGCAATGCCCTCTATTGGGCCGGGGATGTGGCAGGTCCGGGCGAGGTGGTCCTGCTGGCCGGGGAAAGCGACGGCGTTTCCGCGCCCATCGCGGTAGCCGCCTCCGCGGACGGCGCACGGATCTTCGTAGCCAACTCGGGTTCCGCGACCATCGGTTATCTGAGCGCCGCGGGCGGACCACTCACTCTGCTTTCCTGTAGCTGCTCGCCGGCAGCCCTGGCTCCGCTCTCCGGGAACGCCGTCTTTCGGTTGACCGAATTCTCCAACGACCCGATCTGGCTGCTGGATGGAGACGCCAGCGAACCGCGGCTGCTCCTGGCGCCGCAGCCTTCCAGCGGGAGGACCGCCCGGTGAAGGGGCTTCCCGAATGGACGCCGGCACTCTTCGCGGCGTTCTTCTTCACCGCGGCTGCCGGATGGTCTCAGGTGACGATACAGAACAACTGCCCGCTGGACCCCGGAGAAGTAGGCTGGCCCTACAGCGTGCAGCTACTGGCTACGGGCGGGCAGCCGCCCTATACCTGGAGCATCGACAGTCCCTTGCCCAAGGGAATGAATTTTCACAACGGCGGGGATGGGACTCCGGCCCGAATCGACGGCACGCCCCAGGCCGCCGGCGATCTCAGCTTTACGCTGACGGCAGCGGACAACTTAGCCCGGACGGGCCGCAAGCTTTGTTCGCTCAGCATCAAGCCGCAGTTGGCGATCGCGCCGCCGGCGTTTCCCGTGCTCTCCATCAGCACGCCATTTTCCTACCAACTCCAGCCGGTTGGCGGCGTTGCACCCTACGCGTTCACGTGGTCAGGAGCCACGCCCCCGGGGCTTACTCTAAGTTCCAGCGGTTTGATCGCCGGCACTCCCACGCAGGGCGCGTCCGCGCCGTATGTCTTCACTGTGACCTTGCAGGATGGTATCAAGGCGCAGCTTCAGCAGCAGCTCCAGATCACGGTGCGGAATACTCTCACCATCACCACACCTTCGCAGTTGCCGCTTGGAGTGGTGGGCCAAACGTACTCCACTCAGTTGACCGCGCAGTTGGGAACGCCGCCGTACTCCTGGGTGGTGGTTCAGGCCTCGCCTCCGGACGGATTGAATCTCGATACGACGGGCCTGATCAGCGGCACCCCGACGGCGCCGACAACCACGAACTCTTTCGTGGTGAGGGTGACCGATGCGAAGAACGCAACGGATACCAAGACATTCAGCATATTAATCAACAAGACTCCACTGACTGTGAACTCCGCTAACTTGCCGCAAGGCTACGTCGGTGTCCTGTACCAGGCCCCGGCTCTCACCGCCACCGGTGGCATTGGCACTTACACATGGTCGGTCTCGAGGGGGACGCTGCCGCCCGGGCTCGCCATCAACCCCGCGACGGCCGGGATCACGGGCACGCCCCAGCAACCGGCTTCGTTCGACAGTGTCACGCGGACCGCAACTTCCAAATTCACGGTCCAGGTTCAGGATGGGCAGGGCACGGTTGCCACCGCCGATCTTTCCATCGTCATCAACCTGGGTCCGATCATTACCACCACGGCGCTCGATCTGGCCAGTATCGGCAAGCCGTACAACGTGACGCTGGCCGCGAACGGCGGGGTCACACCGTATCAATGGACGACCGCAACCGATTCCGATTCCCTCCGCGGCGCCGGCTTGGACCTGAACCCCAACACCGGGCAGATTACCGGCACGGCGGTTGGACCGCCCAGAGTCCTGAATATCAAGATCGAGGTGCGTGATAAGTTCCTGGCGCTTGGGACGGCTGGCTTTCCGCTAACTGTCACCGACCTGGCTTCGGCCACCAACTCCAACCTGCCGGACGGATATCCCGGCGAAGTTTACAGCGTCAAACTGGTGGCTACCGGCGGCACGGGTAGATATAACTGGAAGCCGGGCGCCAACCTTCCTCCGGGCCTCAACTTGTCAACCGATGGCACGATTTCGGGAACTCCCACTTATGTCAATTTTTATAACTTCATCGTGACTTTGAGCGATGGCAACGTCACGGTGCCAGTAGGATTCAACCTCTCGGTCAAACTCCGGCCCATTGTGCCCCTGATCACGGGAGTGTCCGGCAGCGTTGCGCCGCTGTTGCAGCCGCAGATCAAGGTGTCGCTGCCGCAAGCCTATGCCGTCGATGTTACCGGGACCTTAGGGTTATCCTTCCAGCCCACAACGCAGACGGCGACCGACGATCCGGCCATCCAGTTCTCCACCGGCGGGCGCAGCGCGAACTTCACGATTCCGTCGGGCAGCACGGACGCGGTCTTCGGCAACAGCGCCTTCATCGTGCTACAGACCGGCACGATGGCCGGCAACATCGTTCTCACCGCGGTGTTCACGGCGGCGGGGGTGCCCTTGATTCCCAATCCGACCATCACCCAGACCACCGCCATCCTGGCGCAGAAGCCTGCGATCACCACGCCCCCCACCATCAATCTGAGTCCATCCACCGCGGGCGCCGATTTTGAAGTGACGGTGACGGGTTATTCGACCACGCGGGAGATGACCGATGCCAGCTTCGATTTCGCGGCGAAGGGTAATTTCAACCTGACCAGCGGAACGGTAACGGTGGCCAATTTCGGCGCCGCTGCTACGTCGTGGTACGCCAGTACCGCATCGAGCGCCTCCGGCGGCGCCTTTACGTTCACACAGCCGTTCAAGGTGGCCGGGGACAAGACAGGCATCGCCACGGTGACGGTGACGCTGAAGAACACTTCAGGCACGTCGGCGACGGCAACGGCGAATTTCCCGTAAACCTGCCATGTGCCGGCGCCACACCAGCCACGTTCGCCATCAGGGCGAAGCAAAACCCGCGCCGGTCCGCCGCCGGAAATGGGGAACGTGGTGCCTGTCCCGGTTTTTTGCGGCTAGATCTCTCAGTTAGGGACCGCCGCCCTATACTTCCCAGCTCGCCGCCTGGGAAAAATGTACGAGTCGCCGACTATACACTCAGAGGTCCAAGAACGCACTCGGCACGCCATCTCCTGCCACTCTACGATAGGCCCACATATCGGGCGCAATCGCCGTGCCCTTGGAGGAACGACATCTACGGTTAGGGCGCTTACGCGGCCCAGTAGATTGTGCCCGGATGCGCCGCGACCCTTTCCCAAGGCGGTCCGCCGTGAACCCGAAGATGGTACCATGCCAGCAGTCACGCGCGATGCGCCCGCTGTCGATGATCGCTCACTACCGCATCACCGCCAAGCTCGGCGAGGGAGGCATGGGCGAAGTCTGGCGCGCGACCGACACCCGGCTCAACCGTGATGTCGCCGTCAAAATTCTGCCGGAGGCCTTCGCCCAAGATGGCGACCGCCTGGCGCGGTTCACGCGCGAAGCACAGGTGCTGGCATCCTTGAACCATCCCAATATCGCAGCGATTTACGGAGTGGAAGATGGGGCGCTCATCATGGAACTGGTGGAGGGCGGGACGCTATGGGAGCGGATCTCGCAGGGGCCAATTCCACCGGAAGAGGCAATGCCCATCGCCGGGCAAATCGCCGAGGCCCTGGAGTACGCGCACGAACGCGGTATCGTCCATCGCGACCTGAAGCCCGCCAATATCAAAGTCACGCCGGACGGCCGCGCCAAGGTATTGGATTTCGGGCTGGCGAAGGCTCTGTCCAGCGAAACGGCTGCCGGGAGCCTGGAGTCCTCTCCCACGCTCACAATGCAAGCCACGCAGGTGGGCGTCATCCTCGGGACGGCGGCATACATGTCGCCGGAACAGGCCGGCGGCAAGCCCGCCGATCGCCGCGCTGACATCTGGTCGTTCGGCGCGGTCCTGTATGAGATGCTCGCTGGAAAGCGAGCTTTCCACGGCGAATCGGTCACCGAGACTCTGGCGAGCGTGCTGAAAAGCCAGCCTGATTGGGATGCGCTCCCTGCCGCGACGCCGGCTCCAATCCGCCAGCTCGTTCGGCGATGCCTCACCAAGGACCGAAGGCAGCGATTGCAGGCGATCGGCGAAGCGCGCATCGCGCTGGAGATTCCCGCAACCGGGGACCCGGCGCCTGCTGCCGTTCCTTCAAGGTCGCGGCTGAGCGTCGTGGCTGTTGGAGCCGCGGCTCTGTTCTTCGTGATTGCAGCCCTGCTCGCCTTCATCCACTTCCGCGAGAAGCCGCCCGCGCTGGAACTGGTGCGCTTCCAAATCCCCGCGCCTGAAAGGAGCGGCAGTCCCAACTACCCGGTCCTGTCCCCCAACGGCAGCATGATCGCCTTTCAGGCGGTGGATCGGTCGGTTGCAAGTAGCGTGTTATGGGTGCGGTTGCTCGATTCCCTGGACGCCCGGCCGGTGCCCGGGACTGAGAACGCTTCCGTCCCTTTCTGGTCGCCCGATAGCCGCTTCCTGGCGTTCGCCCAGACAGACAAATTGAAGAAAGTGGAGGTGCCAGGCGGCACGCCGCAAGTTCTATGCGATGTCGCGGGGGATTGGCGCGGGGGAGGTTGGAGCCGCGATGGTGTGATCGGTTTCGGGTCAGCGGGTCACGGCCTGATGCGGGTTTCTGATGCTGGGGGCACGGCAACGCCCCTCAGCGCGCTCGATCCGTCGCGCCAAGAAGTCTTCCACTCAGGCACTCAGTTCCTGCCGGACGGCCGTCATTTCGTATATCAGCGCGTTTCGCGCGCGGCCGAGAACTCCGGGTTCTACGTCGGTTCGCTGGACGCGCAACCGGAGGAACAGAAGTCGAATCGGCTGGGGCTGGGGTGGGGATCTCTCAGGTATGTGGCTTCGCCGGACCCGGTGTGGGGCTATGTTCTGTTGCTGCGCGAGGGCACGTTGATGGGCCAGCGCTTCGATAATCGCCGGCTGCAACCCGTCGGAGATGCCATGCTGATCGCCGGGAATCTACGCGCGTTTGGACCCCCGCCGTACTCGGCTTCGGACACGGGCGTTCTGGCTTACACCAGCAATGTTTCCTCGCTCAGCCAGCTCACGTGGCTCGGTCGAGATGGGAGGAAGCTGGGCACCGTGGGAGAGATGGGGCAGCACCTCGGGGTGGCGCTCTCGCCCGACGGGACCCGAGCGGCAGTGAGCCAGGTGGAAGCATCTAGCGGATCCGGCAACTTCGATATCTGGGTCTATGATCTTACTCGCGGCACTCAGGCGCGCCTCACCGACGATCCTGGGTCGGGCTGGGCGCCAGTGTGGTCGCCGGATGGCAGCCGCATCACTTACACATCCCACCTTGGAAACGCCGAGATCTCCCAGAGAGCTTCCAACGGCGTGGGAAGTGAAGATTTGCTTGTACGATCGGATCAATGGAAGCGTCCGTATGACTGGAGCCCGGACGGACACATACTGCTTTACGGCGCCAGCCTCGGGTCGGAACGGTACGACTTGTGGTATCTGCCTCTGGCGGGAGATGAGCGTAAGCCTAGACTTTATCTTCAGAGCGAGTTCAGCCAATCGCAGGCACGGTTCTCGCCAGACGGCCGCTTTGTTGCGTACACGTCAAACGAAACCGGGAGAAACGAAATCTATGTGCGGCCGTTCCCGCAGGCTTCGGGCGGGAAGTGGCCAGTTTCCACGAATGGCGGCACGGAGTCCCACTGGCGTCGCGATGGCAAGGAACTGTACTACCTCTCCGCCGACTCGAGGATGATGGCGGCGGGCGTCACCACTACTCCGGCGTTCAACCTGATTGGTAATCCCAAGCCGCTCTTTACCGCGCCGGTTCTGGGCAGCGGCGCAACCCGCTACGACGTCACGGCCGACGGCCAGAAGTTTCTAGTGGACGCTGCGAGCACGGACGCTGGGGCCTCTCGTCGTTCGGTCATCACGGTGGTGCTGAACTGGCCGACGCTGTTAAAGAGATGAGCCTTGCGGCCCGAAGCAAGCTCGGGCCGTTACGACAGGCCTTCAGTCTGGTATGGGTTCGATCCCTGTCCGACCCGTCCTCGGGCCTCAATACTGAGACTGGACTGATTTGTTCTCGTTCGGGCCCTGTTCAGGCTCCTTTAATTTCACGTGTATTGGGCCTCAACTTCTGGAATCCCTCCCGAGCAGTCACGCACCGCTTAACTACAGGGCTACGGAGCGCGTGCCTAGAGCTAGAACGCCACCATGATACCGTTCAGTTAAGGACCGCCGCCCTACACTTCCCAGATCGCCGCCTGGTACCAATGTACGAGTCGCGGACTATCTGCTCGGAGGGAGGCTTCCACATGAACAGCATCGCTGCTGCGGAGGGCTATCGCCAGCTATCGACCAAAGTGCTGAAGCATATACCTGCTCTGGATTCATCTCAGTCATTGTTCGGGAAGTCATGCCGCGGACCTGATTCTAACTAACTAACCGGAATGCTGGAACGCTCGGTTCTGACGGAATCAACGCGTTACGCGGCCGTTGCGGCCGGTGGTGGGGAACCAGAGGGCGGCGCCGGCACTTCGCCCGATTCCAGAGCGGTCAAGATCCGGCCCAGGCTCTTATTGAACTCGGCCGAGTCATCGAAGGTTCCCTGGAACGGTGTGACGTTTTGCTCGCACAACGTCTTAAGCAGTGGGTCCTGGTGCCACGGCGAGTCCGCATCCAGGCAGTCGTCGATTGAGACCGGCAGGAGCACCCTACCGGTCCCTTCCGTCTTTTCTCGCCCGATAGCATGCTCTAACTCGAATCGCCATCCGGGACGCTCGGCAGCCGACCGCGAACAGATCAGCAGCACGCGGTCAAATCTCGCGATCTGCGACTCCATTTCTTCGACGATCACGCGGCCGGGCACTGCGTCTTCTTTGTAGAAGTACGTTTCGACGCCGGAGTGGCGCAGTGCGTCGTTGAAGCGGCGCGCAATTTGCTCGTCGGGGCCGCCGTAGCTGATGAAGACCGTCCGGTAGATGTGGCCCAGCCCTACCTGGTGCGGCACCGGTTCCTGCTCGGAGTTGAAATACGAGATCGCTTCGATATCGGTACCAGCGAGATTCCACTCGTGGGCATTCACTCCCATGAACTGGACCTGTTTCGGTTTGTAGATCCGCACCCGTTGGAACGACATCTCCTTTCCGAACATCTCGCCAGAGTGCTGCTGGTAAAGCCACGCGAGTCGATTCTGTTCGGCCGCTGAAAGTCCGGCCTCGTTCATCGCGATCTGGAGGTCTTGAACGCTATTGACGTTCAGGTGGCCGGTGGCCGGGACCTTGCAGCGGTCAACAATGACATACTCTTCGGTGCCCGGGCGCAGCAGACCCGCCGATTCCAGCTTGGCAAAGAAATCCCGACCGATTTCGTCCCGCGCCAGGCAAACCTCGCTCACCTTTCCCATGAATGCAGCGTCCTCGAAGAAGCAGCATCCGTTGAAGCTGCAATTATCGAAGAAGCGAGTTCGCCAGAAGTATGCAGGGCCCTGGAACCACATACTTTCGAACGACGCTTTGCCCCAGAACCATGACCAACTGAAGTTCGTCTCGCCCGGAAAAACGAATCCGGTCCCTTCCGCGTCTCCCGGTGAGACGACGGTTTGAAAGAAGGTCGTATCGCCGTGGAACCGCGCGCGCCAGGCCCAAAGGCGGCCGCGCACCTTGGTCCAGGAGAGGTCTACTGTGCTTGCAAACGTGGTGTTCGAGAAGGTGACGTCGCCGATCCACTCCGCGTCCGTCCCACGTACCGGACCTTCGAAGAACGCGCGGGGCGCACGCAAGCCGCGGAGGAGTTTGGTATTGGAGAGATCGACGGGCCCGGCGATCCGGGCGCCGGTCAAGTTCAGACAGAAATCGAGAATGTGCCCGTGCAGATCCAGACTACCGATTTGCTGGCCGGAAAACGGGTCACCCTGGGCGCCACTCCGCAAGCGATCGAGTACTTCATTCTGTTCAAGCACAGCTCACCTTCTGGCGGACGCCACGAGACGCCTCCACCCTTAAAATACGCCCGAATCCGCGCGCGTGGAAGGGGCGCGTGGAGCGCACTCACATGGCGCGAGTGAAACCTGGTGCGAAATTCCCTTCCCTCCAGCAAACGGGCTCTGAAGCGATGGTTAGGACGCGAGAAGTCATCTCCGAGCAGATCACGCGCCACTCGTACGAAGCAGGGTTTTAGAGCCATGGGCACGCATGAGTGATGGCCAGCGCTTATTGTTAAGTGAGCATTGCGCCTAACCCACCACCCTCGTCGGTTCGTTAGGCGACGTCCCGTCCGGGTCGTTCGCGATAGCCCCCGGTGGCGCTGGAATCGGCCCGCTCAGGATTGGGTCCTTAGAGGCCCGCATCCATCGGTCCAGCCGTCCGCGCATTTCGTCGAGAGCCGCCTTGGCAAACGGATCGCCCGCGGCGTTGCGGGTTTCGTTCGGGTCGAACACCAGGTCGTAGAGTTGTTCGTGGTCCACGGTGCGTTCGCGCCATCCGTTCTGCAGCCAGTAGGTCTTGCTGAAGCCGTCGTCGCAGTTGGGCAGGTTCGGGTGATTGCGGCCATCGTACTGGCGGATGTATTTCCAGCGGTGCGTGCGCACGGCGCGCTTCGGTTCGTAGGCGGCGTGGTAGTTGACCTCGGCGAAGATCTCGGTGTGGATCTCGCGGGCCGTGCCGCCAATCAGGGGCAGCATCGATGCGCCCTGCAGCCATGCGGGGCCGGCGATATCCAGGAGATCGCACACGGTCGGGAAAATGTCGATGTGCGAGACCATGGCGTCGACGACTTTGCCGCCCGTGAAGCCGCCCGGGCCGCGCAGGATCAGCGACACGCCCATGCCGTGGTCGGTGAGGTTGCACTTCATCGCCGGGAACGCGATGCCGTGGTCGGTGGTCGAAATCACCAAGGTATTCTCCGCCAGGCCGTTGGCTTCGAGAGCTTTCAGTACCACGCCGACGCCTTCATCCATCACGCGGGCGCTGGCTTTGAAGGCGGCGATATCGGCGCGCGTCTCGGGCGTGTCGGGAACGGGCGCCGGAGGCTGGCAGAAACGCGGATCTTCGCGCGGACTGGGGCGGCGAAACTCACGGTGCGTCTCGAAGAAGCCCACGTCGAGAAAGAACGGCGCTTGCGGCGCACGAGCCAAAAACTCCGCCGCGCCCGGAGCCACATCTTCGGTCCGATTGCCCTGGAAAGACCGCACCTCGTCGTAGCCGATGGTTTTCGGATCTCGGGCGATATGTTGCAGGCCGACCAGCGCGCTGTGATAACCGGCGGAGCGCAGCGTGTGCAGGATATGCTGCCGGTAATCGGCGAGGACAAAGCCGCGATGGGCCAGGCCCAGCATGCCATTGCTGTGCGGGCACATGCCCGTGAGCAGGCTGGCGCGGCTGGGGGAGCAGGTGGGCGCGGCATTGAAAGCCTTGCGGAAGATCGCGCCGCCCTCCGCCAGCCGCTGCAGATTCGGCGCCGGCACCGCGTGGCCGTAGGGCTGCAAATAACGGCCGGTATCGTGGGAATGGAGGTAGAGAATGTTGGGACGCGCACGCGTGTTCTGTGCCGACGCGCTGGATGCGCCCGCCACGCAGGCGCCAAGGAAATTCCGCCGTGCCAACTTTCGGAGTGCCATCAGTCCGTATTATGAACCTGGCGTCACTCGCGTGGGCCGGCGCCAGGAGCTTCGCCGCCGAAACGGATGGTGGAATCGACCGAGTACACCTTCACCCCGGCCTGCAGCGGCCGGAGCATTTGCAGAGCGATGGCGGCCCCACGAGTCCGAATCGCGAAGTGCGTGGTGGCCTGGCGTTCCAACGGCCACTCGCGGGCCGCGAACGGCGGAATCTGGACATCGAAGGCCTCCGAACAGACCGGCTTCAGTTCCGATCCCGCATGTCCCTCGGACGGCACCGAATAGAGGCTGCCCGAAGAGTAGCAGACCGATGCCGTTGCCGGACGCGCGGAGGTGTTGGTCAGCGAAATCAGCCCGTTTTTCAACTCGGCCACCTCACCCGAAAACCATGGGTCGCGCATCGGAAAGGCGGCTTCGCGAACCGAGTCAATCAGTTGATCGCCCGCCAGGCACTCGGTGACGCCGGTCACCGCGATCACCGGCCCGCGCTCCGCCGACGGCACCGGCTCAATCACCCTGACCCAGGCATTGGCGGTCTCCTCCGGAATCTGCAAACGGTATTGGCCGCGTTCGCCCGCATCCAGGCGGACCGCCATCCCGCTGCGACCCACCAGCCCAACCAGGCCGCCCGACTCGCGGTGCGCTTCCACATCGACCGTTACCGGCTCGGCGCCCAGGTTCTGCAACTCCACCGCGGACCAGCAGCCCCCGCCATAAGTGAGGGCCGCAAGGACGGTTTCCACCTTCCCCGGCTGCCCGGCCGCCACGGTAACCAATCCGGCTAAGAGAAGACTGCCGCGAAAACTGCCCATCCTGGTAACTTATCGGCCGGAACGGCGCCTTGCGCTACGGCGTCGTATTCCGTGCTACTTCAGATACCACGGCACGTTGATTACCACCGTGCGGCGGTCGCCTTTCACCAGAATCAGGGCCTTCAGCAGCGAGGCCCTCTGGTTGTGCAACAGGTAGTGGTACCACCGGCTTTCGACCAGTTCCGGAATGACGACGGCGACCGTCCGTTGGGGATGCCGTCGCTCCAGTTCCAGGATGTGCTCCACAATCGGCATGACTACGTAGCGAAAGGGCGAGGGCACAAATTCCAGTTGCGGCGCGCGCATTCCGGCTGCGCGCGCCGGACCGGCGACGTGATCTTCCCACTGGCGCTTGACCTCTTCGCTCTCCTCGCACTCGATATGAATCGCCATCACGTCCGGCGAAATGTTCATGGCGAAACGCAAGGCTTTGGCTGTGATCAGGCTCCAGCGCTGCACGGGGATGATGGTCAGCGGCGGGTTGGGCGCGCCCGGAGCGAACTGCATGGGCGCCGCGATCTCGCGGCCGACCGCAGCGTAGTGTCTCCTGACAGCCATCATCGTGGCGAGCAGCAGGGGAATCAGGAGGAGAGTGATCCATGCGCCCTCGGCAAACTTGGCCGCAAGCACGACGAAGACAGTGATGCCGGTGGCCGTGGCGCCGACCGCGTTCACAGGCAGGGCGTAGCGGGCGCCCGGTCCGCCCGTGCGCTTCCAGTGCATGACCATGCCGGCTTGGGAGAGGGTAAAGGCCAGGAACGCGCCGATGGCGAAAAGGGGAATCAACCGGTCGGTTACGCCGCCGAATACCGCCAACAGGAGACCGGAGATCGCGGAAAGAACCAGGATGCCTTCGGAGTAAACCAGCCGCCGGCCGCGCGAGCCGAACGAGCGCGGCAGATAGTCGTTCTCGGCGATCACGCGGCACAGTCTGGGAAAACCCGAGAACGAGGTGTTGGCCGAGAAAACCAGAACCAGAACAATGGACGCAATAGAGGCGAAGTAGAACCAGCCCCTGCCCACAATGGCGCCGAGCAGGAGGGAAAGCGTGCTTTGGTAGCCCGGGCCGCCCGGATCGGTGGCGCCGATATGGTAGGCCTGGCCCAGAAAGGCGATGCCCGCGAGCAGGGCGATCAGGATGACGATGATCGCGGCGAGCGTGCGCCGCGCCACCGGGACGACCGGTTCGTGAAAGGCGCTCACGCCGTTGCTGACAGCCTCCACGCCGGTCATCGCGGCGCAACCGCTGGAGAAGGCCTGCAGCAGAAGCCAGACCCCTACGGCCGCCGTGGGCGCCGGAAATGCGGGCGGCGCCGCCACCGGCATGGGGGAACCGCCGGCAGCCAGCACCTTGCCGGCGCCGATGCCCAGTGCGATCACGAGCGAGCCGACAAAACAATACGTGGGCACCATGAACACCAGGCCGGCCTCGCGCAGGCCGCGCATATTGATCAGGGTGATCGCTGCCAGGATAGCCAGGCACAACGAGAGGATGTGCGGCTGCAATCCCGGCACCGCCGACACCAACGCGCCGACCCCCGCCGAGATGCCGACCGCCACGTTGAGAATGTAATCGATCATCAAGGCGGCCCCGGCGAGCAGTCCCGGGAACGGGCCCAGGTTTTCGCGCGCCACGGTATACGAGCCGCCGCCGCCCGGATACGCTTCGATGGTTTGCCGGTATGAGAAGAAGACGATGGTGAGCAGCGCGATAATGGCGAGGCTGATGGGGACGATGTACTGATTGCCCAGCGCACCCAACGGCCGCATCACGGTAAGTGCGGCTTCCGGCCCATAAGCGGCGGAGCTCAGGGCGTCAAGGCCAAAGATGGCGATTCCGGCGAGAATGCCGATACGCTGGCCGCGCTCTTCGATGGTGGATAGCGGCCGTCCGAGCAGGACGTCAAGGATCGACATGCCCTACCAGTATGCTACTGGTCCTGCAACACGCGCACGGCCTTCTCCACGGGCTCGAGCAGCGGGATCTCCAGGCCGAGAGGCGCCGTCCTCAGGTCGGCGAACTTGCGCGCGCTCACCATCACGCGGCTTTCGAGCGAGCCTACGGCGCTGTTATAAGCCTCCACGGCGCGCTCCAGGCCGCGGCCCATGCGGTTCCAGTGCTCGGCCATATCGGAGAGCCGTTTGAAAAGTTCTTTGCCCAGGAGGCTGATTTCGGCCGCGCTCTGCGCCAGCTTTTCGTGGCGCCATCCGTAGGCCACGGCGCGCAGCAGGGCGATCAGCGTGGTGGGGGTGGCCAGGATGATGTTCTGCTCCACGCCGAATTCGATCAGCGACGGGTCGGCTTCCAGGGCGGCGCTGAAAAAGCATTCGCCGGGCAGGAACAACACCGCGAATTCGGGCGCCTCGTCGAACTGCTCCCAGTAGGACTTGCGGCCGAGCGACGTCATGTGGGCGCGCACCTGGCGGGCGTGGTCGGCGAGGCGGGCCTTGCGCGTGGCGTCGTCGGTGGCGTCGATCGCCTGCAGGTAGCCATCGAGCGGCGTCTTGGCGTCCACCACGATGGTTTTGCCGGCGGGCAGGCGGACCAGCAGGTCGGGGCGGAGGCGGCCTTCTTCGCCGAACAGCGTGGCCTGCCGGTGGAAATCGCAGTGATCGAGCATGCCGGCCATCTCCACCACGCGGCGCAACTGGATTTCGCCCCAGTGGCCGCGCGCGCTGGGCGTGCGCAGCGCCGTCACCAGCTTGCCGGTTTCCGCACGCAGCAGGGACTGCGTATCGGCCAGGTTGCGGACCTGTTCGTGAAGGGCGGCGTACGCGCCGGCGCGGGCCTTCTCCATCTCCAGAATTTTCGAATCGACCTGTTCGAGCGAGGCGCGCACCGGAGTCACCAGGTCGGCAATGGCCTGCTGGCGCAGATCGAGATCGCCGCGGGCGGCTTCCTGGGTTTGGGCGAGCGTGGCCCGGGCCAGATCCAGGAAGGCCTGGTTGTTGCGCGACAGAGCGTCGGCGGAGAGGGCTTTGAAGGCGTCGGAAAGCTTCTGCCGGGTCTCGTCGAGCAGGGCGAGCTTCTCGGCGGCGGCGCGCCGTTCGAATTCCACGCGCGCCTGCAATTCGGCTTCCCGGGCCGTGAGGGTGGCCAGCGTGGATTGCAGTCCGGCAATGCGCGCGTCGCGGTCGCGCAACGCCGCGGCGGCTTCCGCCTTCCAGGAGCGCAGCAGCAGCCACGCCATGGCGAAACCGGCGATAAAACAGAGGACCGGCAGAATGTTTTGCATTGCTCCAATTATCGCGCGTTGCAAGGCGGAGTGGCTACAGTTTGTCCACTTCCTGGCGCGCGGGGGCCGACGATTGGGCCCCCATCCGCGTCACCGATATCGCTGCCGCGGCGTTGGCGAATCGCAGCGCGGCCGGGATTGCCTTTCCTTCGGCCAGCGCCACCGCCAGCGCCGCATTGAAAGTATCTCCCGCGGCCGTGGTGTCGCGCGCTTCCACCGGAAAGGCCGGCTGGTGCAAGATCAAGCGCCCGTCGCTAAAGAAACAACCCTGGTCGCCCAGTTTCAGAATCACCGCGCGCGGCCCCAGCAAGAGCAAGGCCTCGGACAACGAGGGCGCATCGTCCACCGACACGCGGGCTGCCGCCCGCCCAAGCAGCAGGAGTGCCTCGCTCTCGTTCGGCGTCAGGATGTCCACCTGCTCCAGCAGCGCGCGCGCGAGCGGCTGTGCCGGCGCCGGGTCCAGGATCGTCGTCAGGCCCTCCGCCCGCGCCAACGCCAGCGCGGCGGCCACGGTGTCCAGCGGGCTCTCCAGTTGGAACAGTGCGTGCGATGCGCCGTGAAAGACGCGCCGCATGGCTTCCACGTCGGCGGCGGCCAGCGCGCGATTGGCGCCGGAGGCCACCACAATGGAATTCTGCCCCGACCGGTCCACCCAGATCAGGGCCACCCCGGTGGGCTGCGATTTGGCGGCATGCACGCTGGAAACGTCCACTCCGGCCGAAGAGAGGCTGGCCTTCAAGTGGTCGCCGAAAACGTCGTAGCCAACGCGCCCGATCATGCGGACCGGCACGCCACCCTGGCTCAACTTGCCCGCCGCGCATGCCTGGTTGGCTCCCTTGCCACCCGGAATCATTTGGAAATCGCGGCCCAGAACCGTTTCGCCGGGCGCCGGCAGATGCTCCACCGATACCACGAAATCCATGTTCAGGCTGCCGACCACCACCAGCCCGGCCATTATCGCCCCAGGTCGATGCCGAGTTTCTTGAGCTCTTCGGAGTAGTAGCGGCGGTGCAGCAGGTCCCACTCTTCGGAACCCTCGGGAACCTCGCGCTTCTGGCTGCGGATCTTCTGGCGGGCGGCGCGGTCCACCTTGTCCTCAGCCAGCAGCAACTCGGTCATGTTGCGCAGAATCTCCAGCCGCACGGCGTTGGTGTCCTTGTTCTTCAGGCGCACTTCGCGGCTCTTGCGAAGCATCTCCACGATCTTGTGCGAGATCTCGGTCACCTTATCCCGGGAAAGCTTCATGGCATCGCCGGTGTCGCGGCCCGAAGCCCGTACCACCTTGCGTTGCGAGATCAGCGTGTTCTTGATGCGCCGGAACATCTCCTGGTAGCTGACGCCCTCGCGGCGCATGTACTCGCTGTACTGGCTCAGCAAATCGCGAACTTCGTCGTTGAGACGATCCTCGACTTCTAACTCCTGACTGATGGCTTCGGCGATTCGCTCGGCCACGAATTGCGGATTCGCGGTGTCGATGGTGGCGGGTGTCAGACTCTTCACGAGTTGCCGGGAAATGTACGCGACGAATTCTCTGGCAAGCAGCATTCTGGATGGGCGAACACGTAGTTTATCACGGCAGCGCCTTCCAGTATGCGCTTCCGCCAGTCTGTCCGGCGCGCAAGCTGCGGATGGCCATCTTTCCGCTGTCGTCCAGGGTCACCTGGTAGAGCGGCAGATCGCGTTCCTGCACCGCGTACACGCCGTTCTGCAGAGCCCAGGATTCTTCGTAGTTGAGCGCCACGTATGGGTTGGGGCCGGTCACGCGCAGGCGGAATTGCGCTGTGGGCGCTTCGTAATTCGCGTAGCTGTAGCAATGGCCGATGCATACCCGGTCGATCATGTGGGTCAGCGCATTCACATGCAGGTAGGGATCGTCGATCGCGCTCACCAACCGGTGGCCCGCCGGCACCTGGCCCACCGCGGCGGCCAGGCGGTCTTCGAAGGCGTTCAGCAGCCGCTCGTCCCGGTACAGGAAGCCGAGGAACAGCAGCGCCACCGCTGCCAGCCCGTAACGGTGCAGGGTGCGAGGCCGCGCGCCGGCTACAACCGCGCACAGGCAGACCCCCGCCGGCAGCGACATCCGGTCCGAAATGTACGCCGCCTGCAAACCGTGGCCGATCATGGCGGTCGGCAAGATGGCTACCAGCGCCGCGCACATCAGCCATACCTGGAACGGAATGGACTCCGCCACCTTGCGCGCGCCCAGTTGCAGGAAGACCTCTACCAACAGCAGACCCAGCATCACCGCCAGGCCGGCCGCGGTCAGGTAGTATTTGTCATCGAATACCCAGGCTTGGTCGGCGCCGCTCCCCAGCAGCACCTGGCGCGGATACCATTGCGCGAGCATCGTGGTCCGCGCCGCCACGTGCACCAGGGCCAGAAATGCGGTCCACCCGGCCAGCAGCCAGACCCGCCTGCCTGCCTGCGTGCGCCTTGCCAGGAACACGTAGGCCAGCACGGCGAGTCCCCAAAGCACCGGCAGATTGTGCCCCAGCCACGCCAGCGCGAAGAAGGGCAGAGCCCGGGCCAGACCCCGGACGGAACCGTCCCACGCCAGCGCCAAGCCCCAGAAGCACAGACCCAGGCTCAGGTAGAAATTGCAGAAACCTGCATGAAAGACCCAACCGTATGCCAGCATGACGAGTGCCGGCAGCAGGTGCCATGCCCGCTGTCCGGAAGCCGTCCGGATCCAGTGGAAGGCGCCCCATAGGAAGACCAGCACCGAGAGCGCCACCGAAGTCCGCTGCGCCGCGTCCGCGCCGACGGTCCCGAACAGAGCGCTCAACATCCAGTCGAAGAGCACATTGGTGGTCTGCGGGACAATCGTAAGACCCTTGGCCTGCCCGGTCTCGATCAACTGCGCCAGCCAGGCGTTGTAGATGTGGCTGGCCAGGTCGCCGGCCTGCAGCCGCGCCTGCCAAAAACAAGGAATCATCGCCAGCGCCGTGGCCCCCGCATAGAGAAATCGCGCCCGCATGTCAATTAGAGTGACACAATGGGCTGTACATGCCCGAATTCGACGTGGTCGGCGTGGGGTTGAACGCCACCGATACCCTGCTCATCGTTCCCCATTTCCCCGCCTATGCCGGCAAGGTCCCGTTTCAGGAGGAGTTCCTCAGCCCCGGCGGGCAGGTGGCCAGCGCCATGGTGGCCTGCGCCAAACTCGGCCTTCGCACCAAGTACATCGGCTCGATCGGCGACGATCTGCGCGGCCGCATCCAGATGGAAAGCCTCCAGGGCACCGGTGTGAACCTCGACCACGTCCAACGGCGCAAGGGCTGCGCCAACCAGTCGGCCTACATTATCATCGACCGGTCCACCGGCGAGCGCACCGTGCTCTGGCGCCGCGAGGAGTGCCTGCGCATTCGAGCGGAAGAAATCGCCGAAGACCAGATTGCCTGCGCGCGCCTCCTCCACATCGACGGCCACGACACTGCGGCGGTGGCGCGCGCGGCCGAAATCGCGCGCCGGCACGGGATTCCGGTCACGGTGGATGTCGACACGATCTACCACGGTTTCGACCGTGTGCTGCCCAACGTGGATTACCTGATCGCCAGTTCCGAATTCCCCACCGCCTGGACCGGCGAGACGGATCCGTTCCAGGCCCTGGAGACCATCCAGAACGAATACGGGATGCGCGTGGCGGGGATGACGCTGGGCGCGCACGGCGCCCTGGCGCTCGAGAACGGTAAGTTTCACTACGCGCCTGCCTTTGTGGTCAACTGTCTCGACACCACCGGCGCCGGCGACGTATTCCACGGGGCCTTCTGCTATGCTGTCTTGCAGGGAATGCCGATGCGCGAAGCACTCGATTTCTCCAACGCCATGGCGGCCCTGAATTGCACGGCATTAGGCGCGCGCGGTGGTATTCGCGGCCTCGATGAAGTGCGCGCCTTGATGGCGCGGGCCGAACGCCGCTCGCATCCGGAATTTGCGGCGCGCACTCTTCAGGCGGCATCCAACCAGTAGATGTTCCCGTTACGCGATACACAGCCGAGCTACTCCAAACCGGTCGTAACGACTCTGCTGATCGTGGTCAACATGCTGGTTTTTCTCTTCGAGTTCTCGCTTGACCCGGAGTCGCAAAACGCGTTTGTCGACTATTACGGCCTGATCCCCGAACATTTTCGATTCGCCAGCGTCCTCACCTCCATGTTTCTGCACAGCGGCTGGATGCACGTGCTGGGCAACATGTGGTTCCTGTGGATTTTTGGCGACAACATCGAAGACATCCTGGGCCACGGCAAGTACCTGCTGTTTTACCTTTCCTGCGGAGTGGTCGCGGCGCTGGCGCAGGTGGCCGCCAACCTCGATTCGCACGTCCCCATGGTGGGCGCCAGCGGCGCCATCGCAGGTGTCATGGGCGCGTACATGATCAGGTTTCCGCAGTCGCGCATCCTCACGCTGTTCACGCTGCTGTTCTTCTTTGTAACCGAAGTGCCCGCGTGGCTGATGCTCATCTACTGGTTCGGCCTGCAGTTCCTCAGCGGGGTGGGAAGCCTCGGCACGAACCAGGCGTCGCAGGGCGGCGTGGCCTTTTTCGCGCACATCGGCGGTTTTGTGGCAGGTATCGTCCTCATCCACGTGATGGGCTCCCGCCAGCGCTACACGCGCCGGCGCGATTTATATTGGTAATGAAACGGCAAGTCACTCTCTACACCCGTGCCGGCTGTTGTCTCTGCGACGATGTCAAGCGGGTACTGCTGCAGGCGCGCGCCCGCGTGGACTTCGACCTCACCGAGGTGGACATCGATGGGGACCCGGACCTGCTCCGCTTGTACAATGACCAGGTACCCGTCGTGACCATTGACTCTCACAAAGCCTTCAAGTACCGCGTAGACATGAAAGAACTCCTGAAGAAACTGGCGGCGCGCGCATGAACCTGGATGTCCTGGCCATCGCCGCGCACCCCGACGACATAGAGCAGACGTGCGGCGGCACGCTCATCCGCATGGCCGAAATGGGTTATCGCACCGGCGTGCTGGATCTGACCGCGGGAGACATGGGCACGCGCGGCTCGCCCGAACAGCGCATTGCCGAATCCGAAACCGCGGGAAAACATATGCTGCTGAAGTGGCGCGGCAACCTGCACTTCCCCGACGCCCGCCTGGAAAACACCATCACCGCGCGTATGACGCTGGCGGTGAAGCTCCGCGAACTCAAACCGCGCGTGGTGATCCTGCCTTACTGGGAAGCCCGCCACCCTGACCACTACCGCGCCAGCGAAATCGGCTTCGAAGCCTGCTTCCTGGCGGGTTTGAAGAAGCTGGACGAATACAGCGAAGCGCACCGGCCATTCAAGATTCTCTACGCCAGCGTGTATGCGGAAGTGAAGCCCTCGTTCATTGTCGATATCAGCGCGCAGTTCGAGCGCCGTATGACCGCGCTCCTGAGCTACGAATCGCAGTACGGGGAAACCATCGAAGGCGGCACGCTGTTCCCGAACGAGCAGGAAATCCGCGACCGCCTGGGCGCGGTGGCGCGGTTCTACGGCAACCTGATCGGCGTGAAATATGGCGAACCGTTCGTGGTCAAGGAAGCCATCCAGATCGATGACATCGTGACCATGCCGTCGCGCTCGATCTAGCCGCAAGGCTCACTTAACTTAAACAATAAGCGCTGACCGTCACTCATGCGTGCCATTGCTCTACAATTTGCTCTGTACGAGTCGCCCGTCATTCGTCCACGAGGTTGCCTGCCGTCCGAGCACCGTGGCGCTCTAGCCGGCAACAGCCCGGCCCGTCCCCGGCCAAATTTGAACCCGGAAGGTGTCTGATATGCCTTGAGCGAACAAGCCCGAGGCGAATCTTGCTTTTTCGGTGCTGGTACCGGTCGATTGCACCGCCCGCCCTCTCCCGCCGGCAGCCAAATGTGCGGCAAGAACGGCCTCCAACCGAAACGCCTCAGACTCAAGGGCATTCTCCTGATGTCGAGGCAGCCTTACGGAGTAATTCCCTGGCAATTTTGCGGTTATCACCTGCCTCGCTGTTGCGAACTCTCTTGCGATGTTTTATTCTGTCCGGAGGCTCTGGGGCGAGGCCATCCCGCGCAGACAGAGGTAGTGGCGAAGGTCAATATCGAAGAGGTCACGAGTTATGCCGTTGGCAGGTTCGAATGCATCCGTTCCGCCTTCGGAGGATCTGAACTGGCGCGAACCCTTCCTCACATTTCTCCGTGACAACTCTCTTCCTCAGCCGGTGCGTTCCCGCAGAACCGGCTTAATGCTGCTCCTGCTCGGTGGCGTCGTGACGGGTCTCGTCATCATTCTGATCATGCTCCTGCGTCCGGAAGAACCTCCGGACACGATTCTCCACGGTTCACAAGTGGATCGCATCTTGCAGGTCCAAAATGAGGCCGCGGAAGTCGAGCGCGAGAAGAATCAAACGATCTTGCTCATTGCGTTTATCGTATTGTCCATGCCAGCGTCCTTTTTGGTACAGCGACTGCTTTCGAACCGCGGACGCCGCACGCTCGCGCCGGACCTCTGGGTGGAACTTGACCGCCTTCCTGGCAAACGGCCGATCGTCCTACTGCGCTCTTTCACGCGCGATCCATCCGACAGCATGTGGCAGGCGGGAGACTGGCTTGAGAAAGCCGTCGTGGACGCGCTGCGCGACTTCGGTCCAGCATTGGCCATCGGCAGGCCAGCCGAGAAACTGCCGCCCGTAGGCGCGGCCCGTATGTACGTGTCCGACGTAAAGTGGAAGTCGGTTGTCATCGAGACGCTCGCTACCAGTCAGTTGGTCGTTTTGTTCGCCGATGCCACCAAGGGATTTCTCTGGGAAGTTGGCGCTGTAGTCGAGCGCGTCGATCCTGCGAAAGTTCTCGTCTGCCTCCCGCCCGAACTCCCGGCCAAGCGCCGGCAGCGCGCGTGGGCCGAGTTCGTCGCCGGCACAGAAAACCTATTTCCCGTGCCACTGCCGCGAGATCCCGATCACGCCATCCTACTGAGGTTCGATGATTCGTGGCGCCCTATCTTACAGGGTCGGTCCTCCCGATTCAAAGCCGTCAAAGCCGTAAAGGCCGCAGTCCGTGCTTGTGCCGCTTCAGCCGCCTAGCGCGAAACGGCCTTCCCTAGGGCCTGGCGGGCGAAGTGTCAATTCGTACGACTTGAATCGTCTGCTCCCGCACGGGTGCCCTCCTCGCTTCCGGGATCGACCACGCTGCGGCGATTTCCGCAATGAGCGGAAAGTCTCGTAGATCTTCGGCATGGTGGGCTGTCGATACAGCGGTGGATGCTCTTTGAGTAGTCGTTGTCGTTCTCGAAGCCGCAGCGGCAGCAGGCGTACAGCGGATACGCGATCGCACATCGCACGGCGGCCTGGAAGCGGGCCGCATCCTGAAACGGAAGGTCCGTGTGACTGTCACCCGATTTGACAATCCACCCCAGGTCCCCGTAAGCTAAATATTTAACGAACGATAGTTGGAGACGTGTGTCAATGAGTACCGAGTTCCCCTCCAAGAACGGCATCAAGCGTCAGTGGCATGTCATCGATGCCCAGGATGTGGTCCTGGGTAAGCTCGCCAGCAAGGCCGCCATGCTGCTGATGGGCAAGACCAAGCCGGCTTACACGACGTTCCTGGATACAGGCGATCATGTGATCGTGATCAACGCGGCCAAAGTCAAAGTCACCGGCCGCAAAGAAGATAACAAAGTTTATCGCCACTTCACCGGTTATCCGGGCGGACTGGTGGAAAAGAGCTTGCGCCGCGTCCGGGCCGAAAAGCCCATTCGCCTGGTGGAAGACGCCATTGCCGGCATGCTTCCCAAAACCAAGCTCGGGAAACAGATGTTCCGGAAACTACAGGTCTATGCGGGTGACCGGCATCCGCACGCGGCGCAGCAACCCACCGCACTGACCGTAAAATAGGCAGGAAGGTACCGTTAGTGGCAGCGACGATAGTTCAATATTTGGGTACGGGCCGCCGCAAGAGGTCAGTGGCCCGCGTTTTCTTGCGGCCCGGCAAGGGCGATATCAAAGTCAACAACCGTGCGTTCGAGAATTATTTCCCCACGGAAACCGCGCGCGCCGTGGTGCGGCAGCCGCTGGCGGCCACCGAGACCACGGACAAGTTTGATCTTCTGATTCTGGCGGATGGCGGCGGTGTCGCCGGCCAGGCGGGCGCGGCTCGTCTGGGAATTTCCAGGGCCTTGGTGGAGTTTAATGCGGAACTGCGTTCCCGGCTGAAGAAACTCGGCTTCTTAACCCGCGACCCCCGTCAGCACGAGCGCAAGAAGTACGGCCAAAAGGGCGCTCGCAAACGGTTCCAGTTCTCCAAACGCTAGTTTCCCCGCGAAGCCGGGGAGGGTGGTTTCCCGTTCCCTCCCGGGTTTTGCCAATCGGGCCGGACGATCGGTTTGGTCGCCGCGGCCTTCTAAGTCTCCGGTTCCGCCTGCGCTGTGCAAAATCTCGCTTTGGACAGCAGGCGCAGGGTGGAACAATCGGACGGCTAACCCGGGAGTTTGCATGCTCCCAAACTTGATCAGGAGGTAGTTTGCCCGCGATATCGATGAAAGAGTTGCTCGAAGCTGGCGTTCACTTCGGGCACCAGACCAAGCGCTGGAATCCGAAGATGAAGGAATATATCTTCGGCGAACGTAACGGAATCTATATTATCGACCTGCAGAAGACCCTGAAGATGTTCAAGGACGCCGCCCGCTTCGTGGGCGAGATGGCCGCGCAGGGCAAGAACGTGCTCTTTGTGGGCACCAAGCGCCAGGCGCAGGAAGCCATTTCCGAGGAAGCTACTCGCTGCCAGATGTATTTTGTGAACCAGCGCTGGTTGGGCGGCCTGCTCACCAACATGCTGACCGTGCAGAAGTCGATCAAGCGGCTGAAGGAACTGGAGGCGATGGCCTCGGTGGAAGGCGGCTACGCCGGCCGCCCCAAGAAGGAAGTCATCCGGCTGGAGCGCGAACGCAAGCACCTGGATCAGAATCTTTCGGGTATCAAAGACATGCCGGGGCTGCCGGATGTGCTGTTCGTCATCGATTCCAACAAGGAAGCGATCGCCGTCAAGGAAGCGCGTCGGCTGGGAATCCCGGTGGTGGCCATCGTGGACACCAACTGCGATCCCGACGAAGTGGACTACGTGATTCCCGGCAACGACGACGCGCTGCGCGCCATCCGTCTATTCGCCAGCAAGATCTCCGATGCGGTGATCGAAGGCCGCGCCTTGGCCACCGAGCACGATTTCACGGCCGACAAGATTGTCTCCGACGAGACCCCAGCCGAGGAAGGCATGATGGAGTACACCGAATACGTGGATCCCAAGTATGCCGAGAAGATTATGGCGGAAAGCCTGAGCATGGAAGAGGAACCGGCTCCAGCTTCGCGTAAGGGCCCCGTTTCCGAGACCGCCGAACTGGCCACCGAGGCCGCGGCCAGGGAAAGCGGACACTAGCGTGGCGCGGGCCTCCCGGCCCGCGGAGCAATCTAGGCGCGGCCTCCCGGCCTGCGCAATGGTAGTTCTTGAAAACGACGGAATCATTATGGCCGAAATCACCGCAGCATTAGTGAAGGAACTGCGCGAGCGAACTGGCGCGGGCATGATGGAATGCAAGGCCGCCCTGGCCGAGGCCAAGGGCGATGTCGCGGACGCGGAGGTCGTTTTGCGCAAGCGTGGCATCGCCTCGGCCGGTAAGAAAGCGTCGCGCGCCACCAAACAGGGGCTGATCGGCAGCTACATCCACCACGGCGGCCAATTGGGCGTGCTGGTGGAAATCAACTGCGAGTCGGACTTCGTGGCGCGTACCGGCGATTTTCACGAACTGGTTCACGACGTCGCCATGCATATCGCCGCTGCCGACCCGCGTTACGTGCGCAAAGAGGATGTCCCCAAAGAGGTGCTCGATAAGGAACGCGAGATTGCCCGCGACCGCGCCCTCGGCGAGGGCAAGCCCGAGAAGATTCTCGACAAGATCGTCGAGGGCCGCCTGGTCAAGTTCTACGAAGAGGTCTGCCTCCTGGAACAGCAGTTCGTCAAAGAAGCTACGCTGACCATCGGGCAACTGGTGAAGACCAAGATCGCCAAGTTGGGCGAAAACATCAGTATCGCCCGGTTCGTCCGCTTCAAAGTGGGCGACTCGGCGGCGCCGGAAAGCCAGGCAGCCGAGCGGTAAATGGCGCCCTTCCAGCGTATTCTGCTCAAATTGAGCGGTGAGGTATTGGCTGGTTCGGCCAGTTTCGGGATCGACGCGGACCGCGTAATATCCCTGGCGCGCGAAGTGGCCGATGTGGCGGCAGCGGGCGTGCAAATCGGCATCGTGGTGGGCGGCGGGAACATTTTCCGTGGGGTCGCCGCCGCCGCCCGGAAAATGGACCGGGTCACCGGCGACCACATGGGCATGCTGGCCACCGTGATCAACTCCCTGGCCCTTTCCGACGCCTTGGAGCAGATAGGCACTCCCACGCGGGTGATGAGCGCCATCGAGATGCACCAGGTGGCCGAACCGTACATCCGGCGCCGCGCCATCCGCCATCTGGAAAAGGGGCGCATCGCGATTTTCGCGGCCGGCACTTCCAATCCGTATTTTTCCACCGACACGGCAGCGACGCTGCGCGCGCTCGAGATCAAGGCCGACGTGATTGCCAAGGGCACCCGGGTGGATGGCGTTTACGATAAGGACCCGCTGAAGTTCCCCGACGCCGTCCGTTATCCGGAGATCAGTTATCTGGAAGTGCTTTCCCGGGGACTCGGTGTCATGGACGCCACCTCGGTCGCCATGTGCCGGGATAATAGGCTGCCGATTATCGTGTTCAATCTGAACATGACAGGCAATATAATGCGTATGTCGATGGGTGAAGCCGTCGGCACCGTGATTCATTAGCCGTTCGGAGAATTCGCTATGAAGACAGAGAACGCAGCACCATCCAGCGGTTCAACATTTAACTCGGTCAAAGAGGTCGAGGCGAACGTCAAAGCCCGCATGGAAAAGGCCATTTCCGACCTGCAGCACGAGATGGCATCCATCCGGACCGGGCGTGCTTCCCTGGGAATCCTCGACCATATTCGGGTGGACTATTACGGCACCCCCACGCCCCTGAACCAGGTGGCGAACCTGCACGTTCCGGAGCCCTCCCTCATCACCATTACGCCGTGGGACGTCTCGCAGATCGGACCCATTGAAAAGTCGATCCGCGCCTCCGACCTGGGTCTGAATCCTTCCAACGACGGAAAAGTCATCCGCCTGCCGATTCCCCCGCTCACCGAAGAGCGGCGCAAAGAACTGGTGAAGAAACTGCACGCGATTGCCGAGCATCACCGCGTTTCCGTGCGCAACGTCCGGCGCGATGGCAACGAAGCCGTCAAGAAACTGCTCAAGGACAAGAAACTGGCTGAGGACGACGAGAAGAAGGCCCTGGACGACATCCAGAAGATGACCGACGCCTACATGCAAAGAGTCGACGCCGCCGCCAAAACCAAGGAAAAGGACATCCTGGAAATCAAGTGACACAGGCTTCGTGCCTGTGTGCCTTACCGTATGCATCCTACACCGGAGCCCAGCGCCTGGTTTGTCGTACGCGTGCCCGCGTCGAGCGCCAACCTGGGCCCCGGCTTTGATGCCTTGGGCCTGGCTCTGGGCGTCTACCTGACTTGCCGGTTCCGGCGGAGTCACACCCTGTCGATTTGCGCGGCCGGCCGCGATGCCGAGAGCATCCCCACCGGCCCCGATAACCTGATCTGGCAGACCGCGTTGACCGTGGCCCGCGATTTGAACGCCGAGATGCCGCCGGTCGAGCTCCAGATCCAGAACGACATTCCGCTGGGCAAGGGTATGGGTTCGAGTGCCGCGGCTTTGACCACCGGCGTAATTATCGCCGACCAGTTGCTGGATCTCCATTGGAAGCCGTTGCGCATACTCGATGAGGCCGCGCGTCTCGAAGGCCATCCGGACAACGTCGCGCCGTGTACGCTAGGCTCGATTGTGGCCAGCGCCATCGATTCCGGCGGCGTCACGCGCTCCATCCGGCTCGACCTGCCGCGCCGCTTCGGCCTGGCGGTGGTGGTGCCGGATTTCGACCTGCCCACCGCCAAGGCGCGCGCCGTTCTGCCCACGGGTTACAGCCGGGAGGATGCCGTGTTCAACGTGCAGCGCGCATCGCTGCTGATTGCTGCGCTGGCCACCGGCACCGTGTCGGCATTCCCCGCCGCCCTGGAAGACCGTTTCCATCAACCCTATCGCGAAGCCCTGGTGCCCGGCCTGCGCGAGATTCTGAAACTGCGTGCGCCGGGCCTGTTAGGCTGCGCGCTCAGCGGCGCCGGGCCGTCCATCCTGGTCTTTTTCGAAAGCGGCTACGAAAGCGTCTGCGACCTGGTGCGCCAGATCTTCCGCCTGCACGGGCACGATTCGGAGACGTTGTTTGCGAATATTGCGGATCATGGGTTTGAATTGAAGCGGGAGTCGGAAGACGGAAGGGAGTAGACCTATGTATTCAAAACCGCACCTCGGCCTGCTGGTAATTTGCTGTTTGGAGTTCTCCATACCCGCGGTCGCCCAACTCGACTCGTCCGCGTTGCGCGGAAAGTTCGGCGCGCCGCTCCACCGGGAAACCTACCGCATCCCCTCAGGATTCGACCTCATTGTCGATTTCGGGGCAAACGGTCAAGCCTGCAAATTGGAACTCCCGGCTTTGATGCCCAGCCACGAAGCCGTCTCGAACACATCTGTGATGAGGGCGCGAATGTATGCCTTTCTCTGGGAACTGGTGCCGCCTGCGATGCGCGGCAAGGAGCTGGGACAGCGGATGCAGGCGATGGGCGTGATTTCGATGCTGTCTGTGGATTACGATTACGTCGTTGTCAATGAGCTGCGGCATGGGGATCAATTCGGCAACGATACCATAACCGTCACCTTTAAAGACAACCAGTGCCAGGATCCTTCCGGCCGGTAGCATCAGGAACCATTCAGCCCGACGCCCTCCTCATGCCTCCACCCGGTCCTTCCGGGGCCGCCCCGTCAGCCCACCCGCCCTTCGCAGCTCGGGGAAAATGCGAGCCCAGATCGCCACCACCAACAGGGTCCCGATCCCGCCGATCACCACTGCCGGCACCGTGCCGAACCACTGTGCCGTGAGGCCCGACTCGAACTGGCCCACTTCATTCGAAGCGCCGATGAACACCGAATTGACCGCGCTCACGCGCCCGCGCATGGCATCCGGAGTGGCCAGTTGCACCAGGGTGTGGCGCACGATGACGCTGACCATGTCGCACGCGCCCACAAGCACCAGCACGGTCATCGAAAGCGCTACGTTGCGGGAAAGCCCGAAGACCACCGTGAGCGCGCCGAATCCCGCCACGCCGCACAACATGGCCGTACCCGCGCGGCTGGTGAGCGGAGCATGGGCCACCACGATCGCCATCATCACCGCGCCTATGCCCGGCCCGCTTCGCAGCATCCCCAGGCCCGCCGGCCCAACCGTCAGGATCTCTTTCGCGTAGATCGGCAGCAGCGCCACCGCGCCGCCCAGCAGCACCGCAAACAGGTCCAGCGACATCGCGCCCAACACCAGTTTCTCCCGCCAGATGTACCGTAATCCTTCCAGCACCACGCCCAGACGCGCCGTGCCGCGCGGCGGCTGCGCCGCCGCCACGCGGATCAGCGAAATCAACGCCAAACCGGTGAGTGATGCCGTCGCCGAAGTCGCGTAGACCGCGACCGGGCTGCCCGTCCACCCATAGACCAGCCCTCCCGCCATCGGCCCCAGCACCATCGCCCCTTGGATGATCGACGATGCCCAAGCTACCGCGTTCGGGAAATGTTCTTCGGGTTGCATCGCCGGTAGGATCGCTTGCGACGCCGGGCCGTTGAACGCCCGCACTACGCCATTCAGCACCAGCGCCGCGTAGATGGGCCAAACGGAAACCAGCCCGCCCACCGTCAGCCCCAGCAGCAACAGGGAAACCAGGGCGAACGCCAGGTAGCAGCCCCGCAGGATGCGCTGCCGGGGGACGCGGTCCGCCGTCTGGCCGGCTACCAGGAACAGCAGCACGCCCGGCAGAAACTGCGCCAGGCCGACCAGGCCCAGGTCGAGCGCCTTGTGGGTCAACCCGTATACTTGCCACCCTACCGCGACCGCCTGCATTTCCGCCGATGCGGTAACCAGAAAGCGCGCCGTCATGAAATAGCGAAAGTTCGAGTATCGAAACGCGACCCGGCCCTGTGCCATTTTGCAGGTAAGAGTCCAGTGTCCCACAGTGGGGTAGGCGTCCTTGCCTGATCTCCATGGTGGAACTGAGCGCCTTTCGCTTTCGACCTCAACCCTGCTTGCGCAGCATCCAAGATCCCAGACGCTCTGCGTTGGCTCCAGACCTGCCGGCCCACGCTCGACGCAACCGTTCTGATGGCCGCGACGGCCGAGCAGTTCGCCGGAATAGCCGAGATCCCCGGCCAGATGGACGCCGTGCTGGTAAGGAAGCCCGCTGGGATGAGCGGTGAAGACCTGCGGCACTTCCTGTTCGACGGGCTCGCGAGATTTCGCGATTTGAACTTATCTCACGGAGAGCTGCCGCCTAAGCCGGTGCCCGGAAGCGGCGAAATCGATCCCGCGTATTTCCAACCGCCGTTCGCGTTCACAGAGGCACAGTTCCGGGAACTGATGAAACACCTCGAGGCGCCGGAAACCGAAGTCCGTCGCGACGCTTACCCGGATTCCACCGAGTAACCGGGGCTTTCCCATGGCCGATCCGTTCTTGCTCAGTCACGCCTGCGGCTTCAAGCAGTTCACCATCGCCGGGCCGCTCGTGCCCGTGAGCATCCGGGACCAGATGCTGCGCGCGAAACTCGCCGTGGATCGGTGTTACGAACAAGGCCTGATATCCGGTGGACGCCCGCTGCTGGTCCTGGGCGCAGGCGCGGGAGGCGCCACCGCAGCCATCCGCGCCGCCGAGTTGGGCTTTCCGGTCACGCTGATTGAGGCCGCTCATCAGGCGTTCGGGCGACAAAATCGGTGTGCGACCCGGTGGGTGGATCCCACGCAATATGATTGGCCGGCGGATCATTGGTGCCTTGGCGTTTTTCCGTGGAATCGGCCGCCGATGCCGTTGCCCTGGGCGAGTGAGAGGTCGAGCGTGATCGCGGCAGTCTGGGATCGCGAGTTGCGGCTGGCCCGGATGCGTGCCGGTGGACTTCTCATCTCATGACTTGGTTTAGGCCGGCCGGGGCGTGCCGCCCGGGCCACACTTCTTTGGCGCGGCAATCTACGCGGTTGGATTCGGCATGGAGCAGAGCTCGTTGGGCAACTACCAGGGATTCGAGTTTTGGGACAACGACCCCTTAGAGCTGCCGCGGCTGGGACTGCCGCCGAAGCCTGTACCCGGCCCTTGGCGCGCCCTGATCGGCGGCGCCGGGGATGGCGCTTTGCAGGATTTCATCCGAATCACGACCGGCCTTCGTTCCGCTGCGGACCTGCTGCGCCGCTTGCCAGGAGAGGTACAGACCGGCGCACAGCAGTGGGTTCACAGCGTGGAAGACCAGGCTCAGCGCGCGGCCATCTGGTGCCGGCAAGAGCACGAACACGCGGTCTTCGCGCGTCTTGATGATATCTATCTACAAATGGCAGATCGATCTTTTGTTCCGGAACCCGCGCGTCCGGCAGGGATTGGTGCAAACGCTGAGCGCCGTCCCGCGCCACGCGGACGGGATAGACCTGACGCTGGCTTACCGCTGCACACATTTCGCGCGGTGCTACGGGTTGAATCGATTTTTGGTTCTGCTGCTGCTTCGATTCGCCGCCGAGGCAGGGCTGCCGATTCGTGAACTCCCCTCGACGGGCGTGTACTCCGTTGCCGGCCTCGGTCACAGGTGTGGCAATCCGTGGGCCTGCCACGGCCAACCGCACGATGTTCAGTTCTTCTCTTTTCCCAATTGCGCCATGCCTCGAAATCCTCCGCACCAGAGGCAGGATTTTGATGCGCTGGTTCTGCGTCTGGGCGTGAAGCCGCCGCCGCCATTTTCCGGGGCCGTGCCTCTGCTGATCACCCGCCAGATACTGCCCTACCACGCGCCGTGAAGGGCCTGTTTGTGGCCCCCTGAACTCAATGGTGGAACTGAGCGCCTTCCGCCTTCGACCGCAACCCGGGCTGCGCCGCGAACCAGTCCAGGTGCCGGCGGATATCTTTCACCAGCATGTCCGCCAGGTCGCGCGTAAATCCGTTGCGCACGACCACCCGCTGCACCACCAAGTCCTGCCGGTTGGCCGGCATCGGGTAGGCAGGGACCTGCCATCCCCGGTCGCGCAGCCGGTCGGCCAGATCGTACAGCGTCCAATGCGCGTCTTTCTTGAGCCTCCACGCGAAGACCGGAAGATCCTTGCCATGGCTGACCAACTCGAAGGGGCCGAGGCCGGCAATCTGGTTGGCGAGATGAACCGCCACGTCCTGGCAAGCCTGGTGAATGGCCCGGTAACCGGATCTCCCCAGCCGGATCAGGTTGTAGTATTGCGCCACCACCTGGCTGGCCGGCCGCGAGAAATTGATCGCCAGCGTTGGCATGGTGCCGCCGAGGTAATCGACGTTGAAGATCAGCTCCGGGTGCAAATCGGACACCTCCCGCCAGATCACCCAACCCACGCCGGGGTATACCAGGCCGTATTTGTGGCCCGATGTGTTGATCGATTTGACTCGGGGCAATTGAAAATCCCAAATCCGTTGCGGTTGCAGAAACGGCGCTACAAAGGCGCCGCTGGCGCCATCCACATGAATCGGGATGTCGAGCCCGGTCTTCTCCTGCAGTTGGTCGAGGGCCGCGCTCAAAGCCTGCACGTCCTCGTAATCGCCGGTGAAGGTGCTGCCCAGCACGGCCACGACGCCGATGGTGTTTTCGTCGCACAGGGCGGCGGCTCGCTCCGGGTCCATCACAAAACGGTCTCCTTCGACGGTAACGGAGCGTTCCTCGACGTCCCAGTACTTCACGAACTTGTGCCAGCAGACCTGCGTGTTGGCGCCCATGATCAGGTTGGGCCGGTCGGCTGATTTGCCGGCTTTTCGCATTCTCTCCCGCCAGCGAAACTTGAGTGCCAGGCCGCCGAGCATGCAGGCTTCGCTGGAGCCGATCGTGGAAGTTCCGAGCGCCGCTTCCGGATCGGGCGAGTGCCACAGTTCGGCCAGCATGCGCACGCATCGCATCTCCAACTCGGCCGTTTGCGGATACTCGTCCTTGTCGATCATGTTCTTGTCGAGTGTCTCGGTCATCAGCTTCTGCGCTTCCGGCTCCATCCACGTGCCGCAAAACGTGGCGAGGTTGAAGCGCGAACTGCCGTCCATGATCAGTTCGTCGTGAATCAGATGATAGGCCGTGCTGGGCGGCATCTCCTCGTCTGGAACGGCATGCCTGGGCGCTGGTCCGAGCAGCCAATGACGGGCGTACATGGGTCTCATGACGCGCAGAATTTCGTGTTTGGGGTGAGTTGGCTCGTCCATGAATCCGGGAGGCGCAGGCATTCCCGCCTGCGCGCACACCTCATGCCGCCGACATCGCGCGGCGCGACAGAGCTTCCCGCAGGCGGTCCAGTTCCCGCTGCAGCCGGTCCCGCTCCGGGCCGGCCAGTTGCGCCATGGCCAACAGCGTCTCCGCCGTCTGGTAGCTGCGTCTGGCGGCGCACAGCCGGGATCCGTCAACCAGAGAATGGCCGCGCTCCAACTCGCGCCGCAGCAGGACCGTAAGCTGCCGGTCGGTCTTGGCGCGAAGCTGGGCGAGTGAACCGGATGCGGGTGCGGTGTTCATATGGAGATCCGTCGGGCTCTCACCATATAGACGTAAAAAGCAGCCAATTCGGTCCAATATTCTCGGCGGAGGAGGCGCCGCGGTACTCCGGGGAAAACGGTACGCGGACGCACTCAGTCTCCGTAACACCCATGTAATGAAGGGAATATGGGGCCGGGGCTATTTGTCCGCCGGGTCCGCCGGGTTAACAATGCGTTACTTTTTGGCGCCGTTTTCGGTCATACCCGGCGCGGGCGCCGGCTTGTCGTTTCCGTAGTTGGCAACCAGGTATTCGAGCAGCGCATCGCGCTCTTTCACCGCCGTGCCCCAACCCGCCATCTTGTCCAGTTCCTTCACCCATGTGGCGCGGGCCAGGCGCTGCGAATGGATGATCCGCAAGCTGTGGCACGGCACGCAACTGCGCGCTTCTTCCTTTTTGCCCAGGTCGAGCGTGGCCTGGTCGGCCGCCATCGCGACGCCGAATAGTCCGAATGCCAGCATGGCGAATTTCATAGCTTCTCCACCGTGACACCCACGCGATCGATTCCGTTCCACAGGTAACCCGAGGGATTCCACGCCGGCACGATCGGCTGCACGCGGCCCGCGGTGTCGGTGGCGCGCGACAGGATCGTGTAGTAGCCAGGATCGGCGGGCGTCCAGTTCAGCGTGAAGAGCCTCCACGCGAAGGGCAGTTTCTGGGCGGAAAGCTGCGCTTCGCGCCACCGGCTGCCGCCATCGGTGGACACCTCCACCCGCTCGATCGCGTTTTCGCCGGCCCATGCGAATCCGCGAATCACCGTCGGCCCCAGGTTGATCTTCGACTGGTCCTCCGGGGCCGTCAGCGACGACTTCACCGGCATGCCTTCGATCACCTCGAGTTCGGCCGGTTTTGGCGCCGAGCCCGGCGGCAGGCTGTACTTCGGATACCGGTAGCCCGGGTTCATGAAGAAGCCCTTGTTCTCCTGCGCCGACACCGTCAGACGGATCACCCACTTCACCCAACTGGTGCCATCCCATCCGGGCACGATCAGGCGCGCCGGGAAGCCGTGGATATCCGGCGACTGGCCGTTCATCTTCAGAGCCAGCAGCGTGGCCGGGTGCATGGCCTTCGGCATCGGCATCGACCGCACGAAATCCGGCGTGGCCGCCAGGCCGGTATCGGCGCCATCGATTTCGAGAAAGGCTGCCTTCTGGTCCGCGCCCGCCAGTTTCAGAACGTCGCTGAGGCGCGGACCGCTCCATTCGGCATTGCCCACCGCGCCGCGGCCCCACTGAATGCCTGGGACTTTCGGCGTGTAGAACCCGCGCCCGTTACCGGTGCATTCCAGGGTGGCCGGCACCGTGTGCTGGGGCAGTTTCTGCAACTCGGCCAGCGTCAACTCGACGGGTTTCGACACCATCCCGTTGACGGTCAGTTTGTAGGCCGCCGGAGCGATCGCCGCCGGACGCGGCAGGTGCTGCCGCACGAAGAAGGCGTCGATCGGAGTGACCCAGGAATCGAAATAGCGCAGAGGCGTTTCCAGGTCTTCAGGCCGGTCATTGTGCAGGATCATGGGCCGCTTGCCGGCCACGGTGACGCTGTCGTCCGCCCTGATTTTTCTGGCGGCGGCCGCCGCCAGAACCGCGACAAACATCTGACGCCGATTCGTACGCATGCTTCAAAGCCTAAACCAGCGCGATATGGATTCGCAAGATGGACCCCATCCGGCTAAAACGTGAACCTGATCTGCGATTCCAGCCGGCGGTTGTTCGCCGTCTCGTAGAAGCCCTCGCCGTTGGGGCCGCCGGCGACCTGGTTGGCGCGGCCGAATAAAGGCGAAGTGATGTTGCCGATGATCGGTCCGGGGTTGGTGTGGTTGAGGAGGTTGCGGATGGACATCGAGATCACCAGATTGAAACGGTGGCTGGTGGTGGGCGAGCCGATCACATTGCGCAATCCCCCGGCGGCGCCGGCAACCGGTCCGGATGGACCGCCGCCTCCGCCTCCACCTCCACCCGGTGAAGGCCGCGTATCTCCGCCCCCACCCGTGCCGCCGCGCTCTTTGCCAAAACCGATGGTTTTGGCGACGCGCAGATTCATGTTGATCTGCCCTGGAGAGCGCCCATAGTTGCGGGGCAGCAGCGGTTCGCCTGGCGCCGGGTTCGGGTCGAGCAGGCCGTAAGGGGTGGCGATGAGGCCGCTCTTTGCCGGGTTCGATGGGATGCCTGGCCGCCCGTTGAACAGCGTCGTGCCGAACAGGTCGCTACCCGCCGTGATGTCGAAGGGCGCGCCCGTCTGGGCCACCGCGAACGGGCTGACGCGCACGCTGCCCTTCAGATTGACCGAACCTCCGGCGGTCACGCGGTGGCGGATATCCGTGGAGGCCCGTCCATACTCGCCGGCAAAGTCGTAAGGGTTAGCGGGAAATGTGCCGAGGCCATCGCTGTTGCTCATGGCCTTGTTGAACGCATAGAAACTGAACAGCGACAGACCGGAGTTGACCTTGGCGTTGACGTTGGCGATCACCTGGTTCTGGTTATACAGGCCCGACGATTCCATCAGGAAGATCGGTCCCGGCGCGCCCGCCGGAAAGACTCCGCGCCACGGCGCGTTGATGTCCGCCGAGCGAAAGACGTGCAGTCCGTGCGAATTGGTGTACGTCACCGCCAGCGTGGTGTTGCGGGGTAACTGGCGCTCCAGGGTCACGGCACTCTGCATGAGGTAGGGCGCCCGCATGCGTGCGCTCACCTCCTGCGTCGTCACCACGGATTGGAATCCGGCCAGCGAGGCCAGCGGCGGCACGCTCGGGAAAAAGTCGGGATTGGTGACCACGTATTGCCGCTGGATGATGCCGTTCGAGCGCAGCGCCGCCAGCGTGCTGGCGAGGGCGAAGCGGTCGTAGAACATGCCGAAGCCGGCGCGCAGCACGGTCTTGGCGCGAGACTTGCCGGAGCCGCCGGGGGCCCAGGCCACGGCGACGCGCGGCGCGAAATCGCGCCAGTCGCGGATGTTGCTTTGCGTCTCGTAGCGGAAGCCCAGGCTTAAGGTCAGGTTCGGCCGCACCCGCCAATCGTCGCCGCCGAAGAGGCCGGCGTCCAACTGGTGTACCGCAAGTTCCGGATTGCCGGCGCTGATGCTGAACTGGGTGGCGCCACCGCCGAGGGCGCGGATATCCGCGGCGGAATAGCCCAGTTGGCGGAAGTAGAGGGTCCGGCGATAGCGCTCGATTGATGTGATGGGCGTCTGTATCGGCTGGCCGGGCTCCAACGGGCCGCCGCCGAACGTGAACGTCCCGTTGAAGTTCTGCTGCGACACACTGTCGTCCAGTTGGGCGCGCAGGCGCACGCCGAATTTCCACGAGTGCCGGCCGCGGAGCATCGACGTGTAGTTCTGCAATTCGAAGCTGTTCTGGATATCGGAGGAGCGGCCCACCGCGGCGCCGCCGCCGGTGAACGAACCGAGCACCTGCAGCGCCGGGTCGGAGTTGTTCGCGGTCTGCTGAACGGCGCTGCGGTAATACTGGAAGCGCGTCTCGTTGATGGTGGCGCCCAGGACGGCGGTCTCCGCCCCCTGGACGGTTTGGTTCAGAAACTCATTGTGGTAGCCGCGCGAGATCAGGTCGAAGCTGCCCACGCCGACGTTCTGCGCGCCGGCGCGGGTCACGCCATAGCGCAGCATCAGGGTGTTGCGGTCGTCCAACTGGTAGTCCACGCGCGGCGAGATCCGGGTGTAGCGGCCTGGGATGACCAGCACGCTGGAGAATGGCGTGATCGCGAGCGATTGCGAGTCCACCGCTACCGCGTTGGTGATGGCGCCGTTATCCACCATGTTGCGTTGCGCATCCAAGGTGAACGACGCGCGCTTACCCAAAGGTCCGCTGGCGTTGCCCTCGAATTCGTTGAGCAGGAAGTGAGCCTTCTGCGGCGAGTAGGGGTTGCGCGAATTCCAGGCCTGAGTGCCGAGGTTGTAGTCCACCGTGCCCCGGTACTTGTCGGTTCCGGGCTTGGTGAAGATCTCGATGCGGCCGTAGCCGAGTTTGTCGTACTCCGGGGCGAAGGGGTTCTGGTTGATGCGGATCTCGCGGATCGATTGCTTGGCCGGGAGTTCGCCGCCACTGAAGCCGTCGATGAAGATGGAGCCGCCGTTGGGTCCGGCGGACGGCCCGGCCAGCGCCTGCAGGTCCACCAGCAGGTCGTCCGGGTTGTCGGAGAGCGCGTCGAGATCGGAGCCCTGCAGCACCAGGGCGCTGGCATTGTTGCCGGCAGCCGTGCTGACGCTGGGGCCGGAATTGTCCTGCACGGTCAACCGCTCCTCGATGGCGGCAACGCTCAATTGCAGGTTCAGCGTTTGGACGCCTGCGTGGAGCGCGATGTGCGCAGGCTCAGCTTGTGCCAATTGCGGGGCGGAAGCAGTCAGGGTGTAGTTGCCGGGGGGCAGGCCGGTAAAGGAATAGGCGCCATCGCCGCGGCTGGCAGTGGTCTTGGTCTGGTTGCCGGGGCCGGACAACAGGACTTTGGCGGCTGGGACGACGGCGCCGCTCTCATCGGTGACTATTCCTTTCACAGCCGCGGTCTGGGCATCGACGCGGGAAACCAGCAGGGCCAAGAACAGGAAACGGACAGCAAGGTAGCGCACTCACCAGCCAGTATAAACGGGCGAAGACCCGGGGCGCGTAACCGTTGCCGGGATGACGGCGTGGCCTGAAGGGGATCCCGAAGCGATCCAGCAGCGGCGACCCTACGGGTCCCGGCAAAACGGGACATACATGTCCCGTTTTTGATGGTGGGTTTGTTGAAAACAAATGGGATAGAGCGATGAGGCGGGACATTTTTGTCCCGCGCGGGGGATCTTTCGGGATGGGCGCACTGATGGCCGAGACGGGCGTGGAACTCAGCGGAACGGCGGATTGGGAGCGATTCTTCATCCCGTTCGCATTGTAACAGACGGGATCCAAGGGTTTAGGAGCTTAAGGTCCGTAATATGTTGAAATGATTGGGGAAAATATTTTTGAATTGGCGGTGACGGCCGGTTGAGAAGAGGCCAGGAATCGGTGTGGCGTGGGGTGCGGTGAAGTATGGCTCATGCGGTGCATGCTATAAAATTGCTAGCGCTATTATGTCTTCTCAAATTCTCCTCGCTCTCGCCGCCGTGGCGCTGCCCGCCCTGGGCCAGCAGGCTTCGTCGGCCAGCCTCACCATCCACGCCGACCGGTCCGGACCGCAGGTCAATCGGCAACTGTTCGGCCAGTTCGCCGAGCACCTGGGCGCCGGAATCTACGGCGGCATCTGGGTCGGCGAAAACTCCAAGATTCCGAACACGCGGGGATACCGCAACGACGTTCTGCAGGCTCTCCGAGACCTGAAGGTCCCGGTGGTCCGCTGGCCCGGCGGCTGCTTTGCCGACGAGTACAACTGGCGGGAAGGCGTAGGACCACGATCAAAGCGGCCGGTCAAGATCAACACGCATTGGGGCGGGGTGACGGAGCCGAACACGTTCGGCACGCACGAGTTCATGGACTTCGCGGAAATGATCGGGGCGGAGGCCTACATCAGCGGCAACGTAGGGTCGGCGTCACCGCGCGAGTTGGCGGAGTGGGTGGAGTACGTGACGTCGCCGGCCGGATCGCTAGCTTCGGAGCGGGCAGCCAACGGGCGTCAGGCTCCCTGGAAACTGCCGTACATCGGGCTCGGCAACGAACTGTGGGGCTGCGGCGGCAACATGCGGGCGGAATATGCCGCCGACGTGACGCGCCGGTACTCCACATTCATTAAGGTTCCGGCTGGCGTGAGGATCCTGAAATCGGCCTCCGGTCCATCCGACGAGGACTATCATTGGATGGAAGTCATGATGCGCGACGCCGGCGGGCGCTTCGACGCCATCGGCCTGCACTATTACACCATCACGCACAACTGGCAGCGGAAAGGCTCGGCGACCGTATTCGACGAGGCCGAATACGCCAAGACGCTGGCGACCACCATCCGCATCGACGACATCATTACCAAGCATTCCGCGGTCATGGACAAGTACGACCCAGGCAAGCGCGTCTGGCTGGCCCTGGACGAGTGGGGCACGTGGTGGGACGTTGAGCCAGGCACTAATCCCGGCTTTCTGTTCCAGCAGAACACGCTGCGCGACGCGCTGGTGGCAGCGCTCAACATCAACATCTTCGTCAAGCATGCCGACCGGCTGAAGCTAGCCAACATCGCGCAAATGATCAACGTACTGCAGGCCATGATTCTGACGAAGGACGAGAAGATGGTCCTGACGCCGACCTACCACGTGTTCGAAATGTTCAAGTCGTACCAGGACGCCACAGCCCTGCCGGTGGAGATTCAGTCTGCCTGGTACAACAAAGACGCCTCGACGTTACCGGCGGTGAGCGCCTCGGCGGTGCGCGACAAGGACGGCCGTCTACACGTCGCGCTGGTGAACGTGAATCCAAGCCAGCCGGCGACGATCACGGCGCAGATTCCCGGCGGAACCGCAACGGGCGTTACGGGGCGCCAGTTGACCGCGGCGGCAATCAACGCCCACAACACGTTCGACCAACCGGCGGTGGTGAAGCCGGCGGCCTTCACCGGCGCGGCGATCGAGTCCGGCAGCCTGAAGGCGACGCTACCGCCGAAGTCAGTGGTCGTGCTCGACCTGAAATAGCCGGAAGGTGAAATTCACCGAGACGTCCAGAAAACAGAAGCAAGATGGCCGACAGAACCGCCATGTGTCAGAAGGCGCGATACCGTGGCGACGGAGGACATCCCCCGATCGGCTGGTCGGAGAGCCCTGTCCGGAATGCCGACGATCCACTCGGGGGTTCCGCGGCCACCTCCGCGCGTAAGGCGTCAGACGGCCCGTGGGATGGAAAGTGAAGTCTCAAAGGGGGCCCTTTTGGCCACACAAAAGTTTTGAACAGACTTGCCTGAAGTTCAAATGAAGAAAAGCAGCCGGTTTACCGGTTTAGTGCTGACGCTGTTGGGAGCGATGGTGCTCCTGAATAATCTGGGCCAGCCGCGTGTAGAGGCGCTGCACGGCTCCGATGTCGGGGGACTCGTCGCTTCCGACATTTGTTTGGGGATCGGCTTCGTTGGCCTGATGGGCAGGCTGAAGCTTTGGAGCTTTGGAACGAGTTAGGGCGCCGGGAGTGGATCGGTAGTAAATGCCACGTGGCAGAAGGCTCAATCTGTGAGCTCGTTGAACCCCCGGCCGCTTAAGATCATGGGCACACACTTCTCCGCCCGCGCTGCCCGGGTCTTCGCCTGCTTCGCGCCCGAGACATGAAAGATGTACGACTTCCTCCGTCCCGGCGTTAGGGCTTCGAACGCCGCCTTCAGCTCTGGAGCCGCATTCAGCCTAACTTGCAGCTCCTCGGGAACCACATACTCCGAAGCCTTTTTTAGGGGAACCTTCCTTCTCGACTCCTCGACCTGGATGGCTTCGTAGATGTACCTCCTGAGGGTCGGCTGCAGTGCCGAAATTTCTTTTGGAGAGGTGAATTTAATCCAGCGGCCCGCCTGCGTATGCTCTCCGATCTTTTGGAGAATGTGCTTTGGGTCCTTTAGCAGGGCGCCTTTGAAGAACGAGAGCGCGCACGCGTCCTTTAGCGGGATGACGATGGCCACGTTCTTTTTCTGGTAGGTGAAGCAGGGCTTACCCCATTTCAACTCCTCGGCCAGGTCGCAGTCGAGTACAATCTTCCTCAGGTTGTCGGTTTCGTTCCGCCACTTTTTCGCGTAAGGCACCTTCATCCGTCCCACCCTGTGCGCCACATTCCATTCGGTTTCATAGACAGTATGCCACCGTGCCGGAATGAAGAAAAGCGCAGGAGCCAGATCGTGCACAAGGAAGCGTACAGAGCAGATTGTAGAGCCATGGGCACGCCTGAGTGATGGTCAGCGCTTATTGCTCGCCGAGAGCCAGAGCGCTGCGGAGAAGAGCCGAAGCAACCGCGGCGGCTGTGGAGCCGCGTAACGAGATTGGAAGCGCAGTTCGACGGTATTGAACTGCGGTGATGGCCGCGTCAGCAGCAGATAGCCCTCCGCGGCGTGCAGAGCGCTGGAGCCGCGGACCTCCTTCCGGGAGTCGGTAGACTCCCGCTTGGATCGGCGGAGGGTTCTCACGATTTGAAGGCGAGGGAGCCCTCCGATGGTCCGCTCCACATCCTGGAACTGCTACTGGTTTAACAGGGCCCGCCGTCGGGAGAGCAAACGCTACGGCGTCAGGCGTTCCTTGTGCAGCGCCACCGCGATGCCGGCGGGGACTCGGACGGTGGCATTGCCGTTCAAGTAGCCGAGCGAGGTCAGGAACACGTCAATCTGTCGAAGCACGAGTGCGTGCCAGGGCGAATCCGGGAAGCGATTGAAGAAGCCGTGCGGTTGGCCCATTGCGGTGTAGAACTCCGTGCGGGTTCCAGCGGCGATCAACCGGCGGGTGAAGTCTCGGCCTCCCTCTTGCAGAGGATCTTCCGTGCCGTAAAACAAGATGGCCGGTGGACCGACTTTGCTGACTTTCCAACTCGCCATCACCGCACAGGGTGCGCCCTGTGAAGATTCGCCGGGCGGACAGCCGAAGGCGGGATTGAGCAGCACCAGGGCGTTGGGCTCGTGTGAGACCGAGCGATCTTCGTCCTCAGGTTCGAAATCCGTATTGTAAGCAGCAAAGGCAGCGATGCTGGCACCCGATGAGCCGCCGCCGGCAATCACGTGGCGCATTTCGATTCCAAGATGCCGCGCATTCATTCGCAGCCAGCGGATGGCGCTCTTGCCGTCCTCGATGCAGCGCTCCGGAGGCGTGTGATGGATGCTTTCAATCCGGTACTCGGGTGCAGCCGCGACCATGCCGCGCCCGGCAAAATATTCCGCCGTGGCCCCAAACTGCGCGGGGCTGCCGGTCGCGCAGCTACCACCAAAAAAGAACACGATGGCCGGCCGACGATCTAAGGCCTTCCAGTTCGACGGAAAATAGAGATTGATATTCAGGTCGCCCTGCGGTGTCGTCTTGTACACCGCCACGGCCTTGTTGTTGGCGGGGCGGATATCGGTCTCGACCGGCTTTAAGGCCGCTGACGCGGCGCCGATTACCGACTGGACGATCAGCACGGTTAGGAGTATCCGCATGATTCCACTTGGATCCTACTTGCCAGAATAAACCCTGGGGCAGGGCTGGGATGGTGGTCGAGCTCAAGGGCTGCCCTCCCAAGAGCCCACGGCCGGCACGGCCGGCAACGCGTCGCTTCAGTACCTGTTCAGCGGCGCTGGAATCGAGAACTGAAATCCGTCGCTCAATTTCACGACCCATCGACACGGCGGCCCGGTTCAACGCCGCGGGAGCACAAACCAATCCCACGTTCGGGCATTACCCGGCCCACGCGGCGCCGCGCCGGATGGTTCTGGCGGCGAAGATTTGGTTCTAACCTAGCCACAATACTGTCACTTAACGATAAGGGTTGGCCATCACTCATACGTGCCCATGGCTCTACAATCTGCTCTGTACGAGTGGCGCGTGATTCCGCCCGGAGCTCAAATACCGGATATCTGACCGTGCTCGCCGAGACCCTAGCCCGTGATCCAGACATTATCTTTCTGATCGACTAAAATTCCGTGCTCGGTGTCCGGCCAGTCGTATTCCCGCCCCGTCCTATGATTGAATCACCGGGAACGCGCCCGAAACGAAACCGCGAGCGAACGGGCCACCACCGCGTAGAATTGCGGGAATCTCTGGTGTAGACTTGTGCAGTATGAGCACCCGCGGGACCGAGCCGGAAATGCCCGGTTCCTTCGCGACGTTGAAGGCGATCGCGGAGGGGGCCGTGGTGTTTTCCGCGCTGACGTTCGTCGCAGGATGGTCGTACTTGGCAACCTATTACCGGACGTTCGGCTTGAATCCGCTGGAATTGGATTTGAGCGTCCCGGTTGTGTGCACGATCGCGGTTTACGTTCTGTGGGAAGCTAAGTGGCCTTTGGTGATTGGCGGCTTGGTCCTACTCGGCCTTGCGGAGTTGTCACGGCGAAATAAATTGAGCCGCTCGTTTGTCGTCGTGGCTGTGATTGCGGCGTTGTTTACGGCAGGGGCGGCCGGCGGATCGACCGGGCGAGCGAATGCGCACCGGGATGCATTCGACAATTCTGCGCTTCCCTGGGTGGGGTTTACGGTGAAGGGCGATCATCCCGAGTACGATTGCGTCAGGGCGGCCCACGAGCTCCAGGACGCCTCCTGCAAGCTCTTGTTGCGAACCAAAGGCAGCTTCTATTTCTTCAAGCCGTTTAGCGGTGACTCGGCCGCCAACGTAGACCTGTATGCGATAGCCGACGCCGAAGTGACCGGCGTCCACATCCAGCAGGGAGGGTCGTTTAAACGCGGAGCCGACCAATGAAGTCCCGGGCTCTGCTCAATTTTGCCATCGGTACCCTTCTTTGCGTTGGTCACATGCGAGGCGACACGGTTATTCTTGCCAAGGAAGGGAGCGTAAACGGCACGTTTCTCGCCCTGGACAATGGCGAGGTCAAAATCGAGGCACGTTCCACATCCGGGGTAAAAACGTACACCTACAAGGTCGCGGCCATCACGAGTATTCTGTTCAACAACATCACGTATAACTCGGGCGACCCGCCAATCCTTGGGAATCGCCCGGCTGAAAAGGGTGGCACGGCGCCGCCGCCCGCGCCACCCGGGTTCGTCCGCTTGCAGGGCGGCTCGGTGGTCCCATGCAGAGTTGAAAGCATAGACAGCCAATTCGTCCGCTGTGCCGATGAGGGCAAAGCGAAAGGCGCCATTTATCCAAAGGCCACCGTTCAAGAGATTCGATTGGGAGCCGGGAAATGACTGGCCATCTCGTCTTGATCGCCTTGCTTGCAGCGCCATGCATTGGTCAGCAGGAAAATCGTCTGCCGGATCCCTGCCTTTGGCCCGACCTAAGGCGTGGGAGCAAGCAGGCGTCGGATCTGCTTGACCAAGTGGGCAAGGCCGGGTCGTTCGAGACGGACCAGTATTTCCTTCACATTTCGAACGACCCGCGCGTGAAGGGGCGAGCCGTGGCAAGGCAGTGCAACAATCAGCATTGGATCCTGTACGACCGGGATTATTTTGACGCGCTTTTCGGAAAGGCAAACGGCAGCAATGCCGTTTGGTTGATTCTAGCGCACGAAGCTTCTCACCACCAAGACGGCCACACGAGCCTGACTATGATGAACTCGCTAACCGATGAGGCGTACTCCTGGGGATCAACCAACGAGGGGAAGGCCGACCGGAGGGCGGGCGAGTACATGGCCAACTACGGGTTTACACGTCCCCAGGTCGAAGCGGCATTTAATGCCGCCGGGATTCCGCAATCGGCCCCTGGGTATCCAACACGAGACCAGCGCCTAAGAGCGGTGCTTGCAGGATATGACGGCAAGCGGAACCCTGTCAGCGCGATAGCCGGGAGCCAATGGCGCGCGCGCCCTAGCGGGACGCCCGAGGATCTAACATCGATCTGCGGCACACCGGACGGTAATCACCTGTGGGCTGTAGGGGATCGTGGCAATATCCTACAGACGGACGACGCCGGAGAAACCTGGAGGACACGAACTGGCCAGGACTTAAATACTTTCAACTTGTATTCAATTTTCTGCACAGCAGACGGCAGACATCTGTGGGCGGCCGGCGAGAATTTTATGAACAGAGTGGAACGTGAAAAAGGCGTCATTTTGCAATCCGATGATGGCGGTGCCACCTGGAAGGTGAGTAAGAGCGGGGTAACCGGAGCGCTCCATTCGATCTTCGGCACACCGGACGGCAGGCATCTATGGGCTGTGAGCGGAGTGTTCAATTGGAACGGAGCCGTCATTGTCCAGTCGGATGACAGCGGCGGAACATGGCAAGCCCGAACAGGTTGGAATGCAAGCAACCTGAATTCGATCTTCTGCACAGCGGACGGTAACCATTTGTGGGTTGTAGGGGCTCTGGGCGCTAGCCTGAAATCGGACGACGCCGGGGTAACATGGAAAACGGGAGCAATCGAAGCGTTGGTCAACACGTCCTACGATATGCACTCCGTCTTCGGTACCTCAGACGGCAGGCATTTGTGGGTGGTCGGCGGGAACGATGACGGCGGTTATCCGGAAGTCGGCATCATCCTTCAGTCGGACGACGGAGGCGCTACATGGCAGATGCAAAAACCCTCAGGATCCGGCAAGTTTCATTCGATTTTCGGCACACCAGACGGAAAGCATCTGTGGGCGGTCGGGGGGTACCAATACGGGTCGGAAGGCACTATCGCCCAATCGGACGACGGCGGCGCAACATGGCAGGTCCGAAAACTTGGGAGGTCGCCGCATAACGCTCCCTTCAGGATGAATTCGATCTTCGGCATACCGGACGGGAAGCATCTCTGGGCGGTGGGCAAGGAGGGAACGATCCTTCAATCCGATGCGTCCCTCCCCTAGTCCTTCAAGAGTTGCCAAACTCGACAAACCGAACTAACGGAGTTCGGTCCTGAAACCGCTTGTAGGGCGTTAATCGTCTCCAATGCACTCAGCAAACCGAATTTGCGTTTGGAAATAGGCTAGGGTCCGGACTTATAACGCGCTATCTGTCGAAGTGCCTTGCCGCCTCGGGCAGATTGTCCGCGACTCGTACATTGGCCCCAAACGGCGATCTGGGAGGAGGGCGGCGGTCCTTAACTGAACGGTATTGCGGCTAGCCGGCGAATTTGTCGGTCGCCGCTACCAGGGCGCGGCTGTTCGGCGGGTCGAAAGCGCTGTGGCCGCTGTCGGGGGTGATGATGAGGTCGGCTTCGGGCCAGGCACGATGGAGCGCCCACGCGCTTTCCATGGGACAGACGACGTCGTAGCGGCCCTGCACGATCACCCCGGGGATGCGGCGGATGAGCGAGGCGTTGTGCAGCAATTGGTCATCGGTTTCGAGGAAGCCCCGGTGGAAGAAGTAGTGGACCTCAATGCGCGCGAAGGCGAGGGCGAACTCGTCCTCTTCGTAGTGGCCAGCGAAGGCGGGGTCGGGCAGGAGCTTGGAGGTGGCGCCCTCCCATCCGCTCCACACCTTTGCGGTGGCGAGCCGCACCGCCGGATCGGGGCTGGTAAGGCGGCGGTAGTAAGCGCCGAGCAGGTCGCTGCGCTCCTCCTCGGGGATATGTTCGAGGTAGGGCTCCCACGCGTCCGGATAGAGTACCGATGCGCCGCGTTGGTAGAACCAGTTGATTTCCTGCCGACGGAGCAGGAAGATGCCGCGGAGGACGAGTTCGGTGACGCGATCGGGATGAGTTTGGGAATAGGCGAGGGCGAGGGTGGAGCCCCAGGATCCGCCAAACACCTGCCAGCGCTCGATGCCGAGGCGCTCGCGGATTCGCTCGATGTCGGCGACGAGGTCCCAGGTGGTGTTGGCTTCGAGAGAGGCGTAGGGCGTGCTCTTGCCGCAGCCGCGCTGGTCGAAGTTCACGATGCGATACTTTTCGGGGTGGAAGAAGCGGCGCTGTTTGGGATCGGAGCCACCGCCGGGACCGCCGTGCAGAAAGATCACGGGCTTGCCGGAGGGGTTGCCGCTTTCCTCGAAGTAGATCTCGTGGACCGGCGAGACCTGGAGGCGGCCCGTGTTATAGGGCTCGATGGAAGGGTAGAGCCAGGTGACGGGATCCTTGGCGATGGATACGGGCACAGGGTAGTTGGGCATCGGATGCGCGTTGGTCTTGTTTCCAGCGGAAGAGATCAGACGAAGTCGATTTGGAAGATCCAGCCTGCCGTGGGACTATCGTTGTTTGGCCAGCCAGGATGGATGCCGGCATCGCAGCCGATCAGCTTGCCGTCGTGCATGGCGAGCCCGTGCGGGTCGCAGGAGTTGGGAGCGAAGTCCACCGTCTCCAGGACTTTGCCGGTGGCGGCGTCGTATCGCACCAGACAAGGCCGGTACTCGGCATACCGTTTACAGTCGTTCCCGACGATCTGCCAGATGGACCCGTTGTCCCACGCGATGCCGTGGTAACGGACCCGATCCGGGGCCTGGTAGAACGGGATGATGAACTCCGGCTCCCACGTCTTGGGGTCGACGCGAAGATTGGCGCGAAGCCGCAACGAGGCGATCCACAGCTTGCCGTCTTGCCAGAGGGCGCCGTGGCAACCGCCGCCGTCGTTCGCCGGACCGAGCGGAATCTGACGGTGGCTCACGAGCTGGGAGTTCATGTCCACCTGAAAGACGCCTTCCGGAGGGGCGTTTGCCACCATCCAGACATACCCGCCGCCCACGGCCATCCCGCTGGTATTTCTGGAAGGGGTGTTCACCGTCTTCAGCAGCTTGCCATTCCAATCGACAAGCCAGGCTGCCTCGGTGAGGGATGCCGGCTCGGACAGATGATACGCCGTGGCTTGGGCGCCCGACAGCTTCTGCTCGCCGATCCACAAGCCTTCCGGCGTGACCGCAATGCCGTTGGGATATCCGGGCGGGCTCTTGAAGAGCCTGGTGGTTTTTGCCATGCGGGACGGAACCCGCCGATTCCCTCCGGATGGCCGGCCGTCATTGGACGGGCCGGCCGAAGCCTGCTGTGAAAACGCAGCACGCTCGGCGGCGAGGGCCAAGCCGGTCCCGATGCCGGCCGTGAGGAATTGCCGTTTGGTCATAAGGCCTCCATAAACCTGCGTGGAAATTATATCCCACCCGAGTGCCCGGCGAACGTGTAGCCGTGGAGGTGTAGCCGTGGAGGCGGGGTGCGTACGGCGCGTGGCATGCAAGGGATTTCGTGACGTGGAGATAGAGTGAGAAGGCCGGTTCCAACCCTTGGAGCAAGCGGTAAGCTCCAGGGTGCACCTCTTCACGAGGGTGGATTGTCAAGTGGTGCCGCGGTGACGGCACGATGAGCAACTCGGTCATGCTGGTACGTTATGCGGACGATATGGTGCTGCTGGCGCGTAGGGAATCAGAGGCCAAGCGTTTCCTGGTTTCGAGTATTTTCCTGCAGGCCCCACATGCGCCATCCCGAATTCGTTTCAGCACCCGCCGGGCTGGCGTCATACACTGAAGCGATGGAACGTATTTTTCTGGATTTCTCCGCGCGCAAGTTGCAGGAGCTTTGTGCGCGCATCGAAACGTGTCTGAGCGGTCTGGACCAGGACCAGGTTTGGGCGCGCGGCAGCGCCAATGAGAACGCGGTGGGCAACCTGGTGCTGCACCTGTGCGGCAACGTCCGGCAGTGGATCGTGTCGGGGGTGGGCGGCCAACCGGACGTTCGCGATCGCGACAGCGAGTTTGCGGCGCAGGGTGGTGTGGCGCCGGCGGATCTTGCGCGGCGCCTGCTGGCGGTCGTGCAGGAAGCGGTCGAGGTGTTGAGCGCGGTTCCAGCGGCCCGGTTCCCGGAGCGCATCGTCGTCCAGAAATACGATGTGACGGTGCTGGAGGCGATCTACCACGTGGTGGAGCATTTCTCCATGCACACCGGCCAGATTATTTTCGTCACGAAACTGCTGACAGGTTCGGATTTGGGTTTCTACCGGCACCTGGCCAAATCCGCCGGCGGCGCGCCGCACGGCCGGGTTACGCCCTGAGATTACGCCGTGAGCAGAGCGCTCAGCCCCGCTGCGGGAACCCGGAGGCCTACGTAGAACGTGCCGAACAATGCATAGACCGCGCTGACTTCGTCGAAGCGCATTTCGTAGATCAGTTTCTTGAAGACCAGCGGGTCTTCGGCGAAGAGATCGACCCCCCACTCCCAATCGTCGAAGCCGATGGAGCCGGTGATGATCTGGCGGACTTCGCCCGCATAGCGGCGGCCGATGAGACCGTGTTCTTCCATCATGCTTTTGCGGTCGGCCATGGATTCCTGGTACCAGTTTTTGGATTCGCCGCGGCGGCGGTCCATGGGGTAAAAGCAGATGTACCGGGAGCCCGGAATCTCCGGCCAGAGCCGCGACGCCATGGCCTTGCGCTGGCGCTCCAGAACGGCTTGGATTTCCCGGGTCCACTCTTCCGAGTGGGGTTGGATCGCACGAGCAGCCAAATCGGCATAGACCTTCGAGGTGGATTCGTAGAGCCCGAGTTCGATGATCGAAAGGTACGATGTGGTGGGCTCCAGGTAGTCGCTGAGGCGCAGGCGAGCTAACTCCAGTTCGGCCTGGTTGAGTTCTTCGAAGCTGCGGCGGAAGTGCACGAACATCAGGTCGCCCTTGTGGCCGATGAGCGAAAACACGGCGCTCTGTCTGCCCTCGGATGGCTTCTCCATAGCTTCCAAAGCCACGGCAGCCTCGGCCAGCACCTCGGCGCGGGCCTCCGCGGAGAGGGCGCGCCAGGCCGTCCGGCGAAACCGCATCATCTGGTGGAGGACGCTGGCCCCTTCCACCGTCAAGGGGACGGGAGGCAGAGCGACTTCGGTCAGGGTTTGGGGAGTCATAGGTTCCATTATAAGGGCAGCTCCCAGCCGTCAGCTCTCAAACGCGGGCAGGCCGCCGCGCCCGGCTACTCGTGCACTCCGCGCCTCGCCTTCCAGAATCTCATGGCCGAATAGGTCACAATCCCAGCGAAAAACACGAAGCTCATGACGATCACCGATAGTTGGCGTTGCGGCGAGATCTGGGATTCCTCGGGCGCGGCGGGCGGAGCGAAATCCAGCGCGATGCGGAGGTGGACGGCGGCGGGCTGGTGGCCATCGAGACGGTTGTCTACGACCAGAACGTAGTCGCCGCGGCGGCGGACGCGGTAGGTGAGGGTGCCGGACTTACCGGGGTCGGTCACGGCGAGGACGCCGTGGGGCACGTCGCTGTTGAGGCGCTCGAGGTCGTCGCGGGTCATCAGGGCCACGCGGACCTGGCGCGGGCCCGACTGCACTTCGTAGGTGGCGGAGACCTGGGCGGGCTTCTGGCGCAGGTTGACTTCCACCCACCACCACTCGTTGCGTGGGATCTGGTACACCTCGTCGGTGAGCTCTACCCTGGTGGCGGCGACCAGCAGGAGGAGCGCGCCGAGGATCGGGACGGGGGCGATCATAGCAGCGAAAGGGCTACAATAAGGTCCATGAACGACAGTATGGCACAGCGGCGGCCGGGCCTTATTCCGCTCGACCTGCCGGGGTGGAAGACTGCGCTCGGTTGGGTATCCGCGGTCCTCCTGGCTGTTCTGTTCCTGGCCTCGGGCCTCTGGAAAGTCACGGATGCGCAAGGGGCGGCGGTGCGCATGGCACAGGCGAAGATCCCGGAATCGCTGAGCCTGGCGGCGGCATTGATCTTCGGGATCGTGGAGACGTCGGCGGGCGTGCTGGTGTTGATTCCGCGCTTCCGCCGATGGGGGGCGGCGCTGACGGCGTTGCTGCTGGTGGCGTTCCTGATGTATGTCGGGCTGAACTACAATGCGCTGCGCGGCGCGGACTGCAGTTGCTTTCCGTGGGTGAAGCGCGCGGTGGGGCCGGGCTTCTTTATCGGCGATGGAGTCATGCTGCTGCTGGCGATCTTCGCGGGGGTGTGGTCAAAGCCGCCCGAGGGGCTGCGCAGCGTTTTGGTGATCGCGAGCGTGGTGGCGGTGTTTGCGGGGGTGTCGTACGGTGTGGCGGCGGTGCGGCAGAGCGGGACGCCGGCGCCCGAGAGTGTGATGGTGGACGGCAAGCCGTACTCGCTGCAGCACGGCAAGATCTTCCTGTACTTCTTCGACCCGGCGTGCATGCACTGCTTCGACGCCGCCAAACGGATGTCGCAATACCACTGGAGCGACACGCGCGTGGTGGGGATCCCGATCAGCCAGCCGCAATGGGCGGCGCAGTTCATGAAAGACACCGGCTTCCGCATGGATATTTCGAGCGACCTGGAAAAGCTGAAGCAAGTGTTTCCGTACACCGCGGTGCCGGCCGGCGTCGCGCTGGAGAACGGACGCCAGAAAGCGGCGCTGGTGAAGTTCGAGGGCGAAGAACCGGAAGTCTCGCTCAAGCCGTTGGGCTTCGTCCAGTAATCTTCGGGGCCGGGAACGTCGCTGCGATTTTTCTCCGCTAGAACGAAAAGCGCAATGACACATCCACCTTGCGGTTGAAAGTCGCCCCGCCGCCGCCCATCGTGGCGAAGCCGCCGGCCAAGCTGCGGTATACGCCGAAGTAGGGGGACGAGAGGTCGCCCTCCGGCGGTGCGTAGTTGGTGTGGTTGATGGCGTTGGAGGCGTTGATGCCCAGCGTCAGGTTGTAGTGCCGGCCACTGGCGGCGCCGCCCATCATGCCGCCGGGACCACCAGGGCCACCGCCCATCGGGACCATCATCGCTCCTGGAGGCGGACCGCCGCCGCCGGGACGTCCGCCGCCCATACCGCCGCCCGGGGGCCCGCCCATCATGCCGCCCATGCCAGCCGGGCCGGTTTCGCCCTTGCCGCCGAAAGTCCAGGTGCGGGAGAGGCGCAGGTTCACGTTGGCAGTGGCGGGCCCGCGCGCGAAGTTGCGGGGAATCGCCGGCGTGCCAGGGGCCGGGTTCAGGTTGAAGCAACCGAAGGCGGCTTCATAGATCAGGTAGCTGCCGGTGCAGGCCGACGGGCTGACGCCCGGCATCAGCGCGGGCCGCTCGGCGGTGAGGCCATCGCCGTTGGTGTCGCGGCCGGTGGTGATGTTGTAGGGCGTGCCGCTCGAAAGAACGATGAACGGGCTCACCGAGAATTTCCATGGAAGCGGCAGCGAAGTGCCGACCACCACGCGGTGACGCACGTCGGAGAACGAACTCGGTCCCCACTCGGCCCGCAGATTGTAGGGATCGGCCGGCTGGCCTTCGGCATCGGTCTTGCCATAGGAGAGCATGTAGAAGCCAAACACGAACAGCTTCTTGTAATTCACGCTGGGGGCTATCTGGATCATGTGGGTGCGGCTGAAACCGGTGGACTCGGTGAGGTTGCGGAACTGCGCGTCGCCCGAGGGGAAGGCGCCGTTGACAGGCGCGTTGATGTCGCGCGACCGCATCAGGTGCGTGCCGCGGCCGTGCATGTAATTGATGCTGAATTTCACGTATTGGTTGATCTGGCGGTCCACGCCGATGCTGGCCTGATAGTTGCGCGGCGCCACGTAGGCGCTGTCCACGTACTGCAGACTTTGCGGCTGCTTGCCGGCGGCGAGCGAGCTGAGCGTGGGAATCGAAGGGAAGAACGCCGGGTTGAGAATCAGGTACGACTGCTGCGTGACGCCGTTGAAACGCAGGGCATTCAAGGTCACACTGTCGGCCAAGCGGTCGAAGAAGATCCCGAAGCCCGCGCGCAGCACGGTTTTGCCGGCCTTGCCGCCCTTGCTGTCGATTCCCCAGGCGATGCCGATTCGGGGCGAGAAGTCCTTGTGGTCGCGGATGTTGGTCTGGTCTTCGTAGCGCAGGCCGTAGCTCACGGTGAGGTTGGGGCGGGCACGCCAATCGTCGTTCACGAACAGGCCGGCATCGAACTGGTTGATGGAGGTGGTGGGCGTGCCGGCGCTCAGGCTAAACTGCGCGGCGCCGCCGCCGAGGGCGCGGATCTGGGCGTCGCTGAACCCAGCCTTCTGGAAGAGCAGTGTGCGGCGGTAGACCTCCAGCGCGGTGAGTTGCACGGAGGCGCCTGCGATGGCGTTGTTGTTGGCGTCCAACAGCGGCCCTTCGCCGCCGAAGAAGCTGTACGATCCGCCGAAGTTGCTGACCGAGGTGTTGTCGTTAAACGACTGGCGTGCCCGTCCGCCCCATTTGACGATGTGGGTCTTGTACGTGTAGGTGGAGGTGTTGGAAAGTTCCAGCCGGTTCTGGGTGCTGCCGGAATTGCCGATCTCGGCGCCGCCGCCGGTGAAAGCGCCCTGCACAGTGATGGAAGGGACGGTGTTATCGCCGATGCTGGCCGAGTTGTTGCGCAGGTACTGGAAGCGGGTTTCGTTGATAAAGCGCTGGCTCACCACGTTGGTTTCGGTGGCCTGCAGGGTGTTCTCGGAACTGGTCTGGTTGTAGGCCTTCGAGGCCAGGTTGAAGCTGCCAATGCCCTGCTTTTCGAAATCGAAGCGGGTGTTCTGGTAGCGCAGCGTGAGGGAATTGTTGGGGTTGATGGCGTAATCGAACCTCGGACTGATGGTGGTCATGGTCTGCGGCGTGAGGATGGTCTGGTTGATGGTGACCGGGTTGAGATTGGCGTCGAGACCAGTTGCCAGGATGAAGGCGTTTTCGGTGGTGCTGCGCGCGATGGCGTCGAAGCCGAACGACGCCTTCTGCTTCACAATCGGCCCGCTGAGATTCACCCCGAACATGTCCTGGCGGTACTGGGGCCTTTGGGATTCGGTGAGGAGCGCGCTGCGGGAATTCAGCGCCTCTTTATTGTATTGGCCGAAGAACTGGCCGTGAATGGTGTCGGTACCGGGCCTGGTGAAGATTTCAATGCGGCCGAAGCCGGGCCGTTCGTACTCCGGCGAGAAGGGGTTGGAATTGATGCGCACCTCGCGGATGGACGACTTGTTGGGCAGGTTGCCGCCCGTGAAGCCATCGATGTAGATCTGGCCGCCGTTGGGGCCCGCGCCGGGGCCGGCCATGGCCTGCAACTGTTGCGAGAGTTCGTCGGGATCGTCGGAGAGAGCGGACAATTCCTTTTCGCCGAGGACCAGCGCGCCGGCGTTATTCGCCGCGTCGGCGGTGACCTTGTTGGCTTCGTCTTCGACGTTTACGACTTGAGTTGCGGATTCAATGGTGAGTTGGGTGTCCAACGTGGTGGGCCTGTCGATTTCGAAATCCTGCCGGCCGCCCGGGCTGAAACCCTTGGCGAGCACGCGGACGTTGTACCTGCCGGGCCGCAGCGCGGGGAAATTGTACTGGCCGGTGACGCCGGTGGCCTGGCGTTGTTCGCCGCCGGGACCGCGCAGTTGGACCAGCGCGCCGGGCACTAAGGCGCCGGATGGGTCAGTGACGGTGCCGTGCAGCGAGGGCGCGGCGGGAGCCTGCGCCGGCAGAGTTACTGCCACGCCTAACAGGCAGAGAGATAGCGCACAGATAGAGTAAGTTAGTTTCATAAGATTGTATTGCAGGCATTCCTGCCTGTGCTCTTAACTGAGTTTCTTCGTGCAGTAATGCAACAGAGGCCAGGAGGCCTGTGCCACTTATGGGACTATTCCGCCCAAACTAATACCGCCGAGGTCCAAGCCGCCGGTGATTCCGCCGCCGGCAGCGCCGGAGCGGCCGCCACCCGGCTGTATGGAAGCCATTCGGAGCAGACTGCCGGCGTTCGAGAGAAACATAATGGCGATAATCCGGCCGTTCTTCGCGCCCTTCGTGCTGGAGACCACGATGGTTTCGCCAGGATTCAAATCTTCCAACCTGCCTGGGGGCATGCGCTCGAGCATCTGCGCGAGGTCCACGCCGCCGCCCGCAGGACGCATCATTCCTCCCATCATGGCCCCGAGATCGGGCATTTTCTTCAATTGCGAATCCGCGGTGAACTTCACCACCAGAGGGTGGTTGTCAGTAAGATCCTTGACCGTAACTTCCCTGGAATCCAGATTGACCGCCAGCACCGACCCCGCCTTGGTCAGAAACGTTCCGAACGCCACGTCCTCAGCCGTCACCTTCAGGCCATCCTCGCTTTTCTGTCCGCGGGCGCGCACCTGATCGCCCACGCCGATTTCCGCCAGGTTGCTGGGCTTAGCATCGACGAACTTCACCGAGTCAGGCGCGTAGCGCTTATAAGTCGTCTTATCGCCCACGGTCACCACGGCCTGCTTCTCGCCCGTCAGGGTTCGCATGGTTAGAGTGATTTCATTGCCCTTCTTGGCGGCAACCACGCCGGAGACGCCGCGCCGGGTCCAATCCATCGTGTCGGCCTGGTTCCGCCTGGCGATATCGGCGGCGGACATCACCACGATGCGCCGCAGGTCCGATGTGCCTGGCTCCGGAGTGACCAGCACGCGGTCGCCAACCGCGACTTCCGTAATCTGAATGGCCTCGGCCTTTTTGAGATCTTTCTCGTCGGGAGCGATCTTCTGAGCCATGGTGTTCCCGATCTTAAGGGCCACGGGGGCCGCATTGTCGGGTTTGACTTCGATCTCCGCCGTCTCCGCCTTGAGGGCCGAAACCGTGCCCACGAACGATTTGGCCGGCGGCGTTTGCGCGGGCGCCGGCGGCCGCATACTAACCGCAATTGCCAGCCATAAGAGTGCGATCCGCTTCATCCATTACCAGTAGACGGCAAAGCGGCCCCGAGAGGCCTTAAGTTTTGTAAAAGGGTATTGCCCGACAGATTCACAGGACGCACAATAGTTATGGAGACGTAACTGAACGTGCATCCCGACGCCAGCCCTTCCGCGAAGACGGTGCTCCTCATTGAAGACGATTTGGAGTTGTGCGCATTAATGACGGACTACTTCGGCCAGCACGGCTTCCGCGTAGAGGCGGTGCACGATGGACGCAGCGGCCTGGCGCGCGCGCTCGCAGGCACGTACGACCTGATCCTATTGGATGTGATGCTTCCGGTCCTCGACGGCTTTGAGGTGTTGCGGCAAATGCGCAAGCGCGTGGCCACACCTGTGATCATGCTGACCGCGCGCACCGCGCAGACCGACCGCATCGCCGGTCTCAACGCCGGCGCCGACGATTATCTGCCCAAGCCGTTCGGCCCGGAGGAGCTGCTGGCGCGCATGCGGGCGGTGCTGCGCCGCACCGGCAAGAGCGAGCAGACCGAACCGCAAATCGTGGAAGCCGGCGGCGTGAGGCTGAACCCGCAGACTCGCCAGGTGTGGTGCCGTGACCAGCCGGTGGAAGTTACGTCCATCGAATTCGACATCCTGGAGATTTTGGCGCGCGCGGCGGGTCGCACGGTTTCGCGCGACCAACTGGCGGCGGTGCTGTATCAGCGGCGCGCCACGCCGTACGAACGGTCGCTGGACGTCCACATCAGCCACTTGCGGAAGAAACTGGAGCACGACGAGCGCTCGGTGATCCGCACGGTGCGCGGCGTTGGTTATCTGTTCGCGGCGGCGGGGGGCGAGCGGTGAAGTCGGTCTACGTCAAGATTCTGCTTTGGTGCTTCGCCACGCTGCTGCTTTCCCTGGTGGCCTTTATCGGCGTTTCGGCCTATGTCTCGATCACTTCGCAGCACGGCGAACGCGGCGGTGGCTTTCGGCTCAACCTGGAAGACGCCATCAACGCTTACGAATCCGGCGGCCCGCAGGCCTTGGCTGCGAGGCTCGCCAAGTACAAGAAATATCATGGAGACGACCATTATTTGACGGACGCGCGGGGCAAGGACCTGGTAACCGGCGAGGACCGGTCGGCGCTGCTGGCGGCGATGAATGTCAGCCATCCGACGCCCGTAAACGGCCGCCTGGTGCTGGTGCTTCCTTCGACCGACGATCGTTACCGGTTGATGATCCGGTTCACCACACAGGTCAATTTCTTCACCTATCTGCCCTACTACGTGCTGATTCTGGTGGCGGTGGCGCTGGTGTGCTGGGTCCTGGCGATCAGCATTGCGTCACCGCTGCGCACGCTGGCGCGGACGGTAGACCGCTTCGGCGCGGGCGATCTTTCGGCCCGCGTAAATTCCTCCCGCAAGGATGAGATCGGCGAACTCGGCCGCGCCTTCGACCGCATGGCGGAGCGCATCGGCACGCTGCTGACAGCCGAGCGCCGGCTGCTGCAGGACATCTCGCACGAGTTGCGGTCGCCGCTGGCGCGGCTGAGCTTCGCGGCGGAGTTGGCGCGCACGTCGCCGGACCGCGACGCCGCCGTGGACCGGCTGAAAAAAGAGATTGCGCGACTCACGGACCTGGTAGGCGGCCTGATCCAAGTGACGCGCGCCGAAGGCGACCCCAGCGCCAGCAATGCCGAGGAACTCCGGCTCGACGAACTGCTGGACGAAATCGTGGACGATTGCCAGATGGAAGCCGAAGCGCGGGGTTGCCACATCGCGCTCGAGGCCGAGGCACGGCCCACGCTGCGCGGCGACCGCGAGTTGTTACGCCGCGCCATCGAAAACGTGGTGCGCAACTCGATCCGCTATACGCCGGGCGGCAGCGCGGTGGACGTGAAGCTGGGCGTGATCCAGGACGCCGCGCGCATTTCCGTCCGCGACTACGGCCCCGGCGTGCCGCAAGACGTGCTGCCCAAGATTTTCCAGCCATTCTTCCGGGTGGACGATTCGCGCGATACCTCGACCGGGGGCGTAGGGCTTGGCCTGGCGATCGCGCACCGCGCCATCGGCCTGCATCACGGACGCTTGTGGGCCGAGAACGTGAATCCGGGTCTCGAGGTATGGATCGAGCTGCCGCTGGCGGCTTGAGTGGACAGGATGTCACCGGCCGCGTTGGCCCGAAAGCTGCTGGCCAGTTGCCAATGCGAATCGCGCCCGCTATCGTCATGCTCGTTGCCACAAGCTGGGCGCAGTTCAGAAGCACAGTCCCGCTGGTAGTTGCCCCGACCACTGTCACCGATCGCAGGGGACATTACGTGGACGGGCTTACGTCTGCCGACCTGATTCTCTACGACAACAATGTGCCGCAGCCGATACAGATGGACTGGATGATCTATCCGATCGACGTGGTGGTTGCGGTCCAGACCAGTTCGAATTCCGGAGCCGTGATCGATAAGCTGGGCGGCAGCGGTATTTTGCTGACCGAGTTGCTGGCGGCGGACGCCGGTGAAACGGCGGTGATCTCGTTCAGCAACCGCGTGAAGCTCCACCAGGACTTCACCGGCGACGCGGATCTGGTGATTCATGCGCTGCGCATGCTGCGCAAAGAGGGCGGCGCGGCGCACATGCTGGATGCCTTGAGCCAGGCGCTTTTGATGCTGGAGCGGCGCCCGCCGGGCAGACGGCCCATTATCCTGATGATTGCGGAGAAGCGCGATCGTTCGAGCCAGGCCACGCTGTCTGCGGTGATGGAGCAGGCGCAGCGGTTGAATGCCGCGGTTTATTGGCTGACCTTTTCGCCATTCCTGGAGCCCTACACCGTGAAGCCCAAGACAGCCGAGGACCTGAAACCCGAAGCGGAGCGGATCAAGATGCGCCAGTGCGCGGGCTGCCCGCCACCCGACGACACGCCGGTGCCCCCCGATTTGGGACCGGGCGGTATCATTTATGGGATCGGCGAACTGTTCCGGTTGCATCAGCCGGATCTATCCAGCCTGTTCACGAAGACCACCGGCGGGCGGGCCCTGAGTTTCCTGAAGAAGAACGCATTGGAGCAGGCCATTCAACTGGTGGGCGAAGAGGTACACCGCCAGTACATTCTCAGCTTCCAACCGAGAGGCGGCGAGGCAGGAAAGTTTCATGCGATCCGGGTTGTGGTGAAGAACCGTCCCGAGCTTCAAGCCAAAACCCGCGAGGGCTACTGGGCGCCGCAGTAGACGCCCAGCGGTTACCGAGTTCTTCACCCCACCACTTCCTCAAACCGGTGCCGCGTCTCGAGTTCCCCTTCGGACGCGAACACGTTCAGCGACTGGTCGTAGAGATCCCGCGGGATCTCGATGCCGCCTTCCCAGCATCCCAGCACCTGGTAACGGCGGATCGCGTCCGCTAGAGCTGCTGCGGGCGCCTGCGGAAAGAACCCGGCCTCGGTTGCGGCCACGGACTCCGGCGGCGCTGTCCGCACCCACTCGCGGGCGCGCCCGTAAGACGCGAGGAACAGGCGGTAGGCTTCGGTCTGCTGGAAAGACCGCGCGCAGCACAGGCTGCTGAAGGCCACCGGCGGTACCGCCGCGCCCACCGCGGCCACGATCTCCCCGCTCAGCACCGGCCCCTGCAATTGCACATAGTCGCCCGTGCCGGCGCTGAACGCCGCCGCCATTTCCTCGGGTGCGCCGGCATCGATGACGCGAATCTTGCTCCACTCGCCGCCGTTGTAGCGCACCGCGTATTTCAGCATCACCAGCGGCTGCAGCCCGTGGTCGGCCAGCAGCGTCCGGCCTTCGAGCTTGCGGAAATCGAAGGCCGCGTCCGGCTCCCTACCCACCAGAAAGAATCCGTCGCGCCGGTTGATCTGCGCGAAATGCACCGGCAGCGGCGCGATGCCGCGATCCATCGGCTTCCAGTTGGAAGACACCGCCGATTGCATCACGTCCACTTCGCCGCCGCCCAGCAGGACGTGGCTCTTCTGCCCAGGCCCAAGCACCCCGTACACTACTTCCTGCCCTGCGCGCCTCAGGAATTCCACGCAGGTCAGCAGCGGCGAGTAGAAGGCCGAATGGCGCGAAGCCATAACGCGTGTCAACATATCATTCCGCCCGGCAAGCCGGCTGCTGGGCAGCCACGCCGCCATTCACATGGTAGGACAAATCCATTCCGCGCGACAATGAAGAGAGCCGATGACAACGGACCCGCGCGCGTACTATTCTCAACGGCTCCAGGAACGGCGAGCCGATATCGCCCAGCGCGAACGGCGCAATCAACGGCTCTCCTACGCCCGGCTTGGGGCAGTCACGGCCGCGCTTGCCGTGGTCTGGCTGGCGCTCACCCAGCATACCTTCTCGATTCTCTGGGTGCTGGCGCCGGCGGCGGTGTTTGTGGCGCTGATCGTCATCCACGAGCATCTGTTGCGGGTCATCGAGCGCCTGCGCCGCGCCGAGCGGTATTTCGAAAAGGGTGTGGCACGGCTGGATGGCAAGTGGATGGGCACTGGTGAACCGGGCGACCGGTATCTCGATCCCTCCCACCCCTACGCGCAGGACCTCGACCTGTTTGGCAAGGGCTCGGTTTTCGAATTGCTGTGCACCGCCCGCACGCGCATCGGCGAGGATACTCTGGCCCGGTGGCTATTGAATCCGGCGGCTCCGGCCGACACACGCGCGCGCCAGGGAGCGGTGGACGAATTGCGCCCGCGCGTGGATCTGCGCGAAGAGCTGGCGGTGCTGGCCGAAGAAGCGCGCACCGGCGTGGAACCGGTGGCGCTGGCGGCGTGGGGCGAAGCGCCGCCGATTCTCGAAGGCCGCGGGCTGCACCTGCAGATTTGGATCTTGACGGTCCTGGGCGTATTCGGTTTCGCCTCCCTGTGTACGATGATCGGCTACACCGTGGGGCTTGTGCGCCTTAGCGAAACCGCTGCATCGCTGGTGCGCGATGTCATGTTGATTTCGCTGGTGGTGAACGGCGCATTCCTTTATCGCAAGCGCCGGCCCTTTGGTTCCGTAGTGACCGCGGTGGAGGAAGCATCTCACGAACTCGGCCTGCTCTCGGAAGTGCTCTGCCGCGTCGAGAAGGAACGATTTCAATCGCCGCTGCTGGCGCAGCTTCGCGCATCGCTCGATTCCGCAGGCGAGCCCCCTTCCCGGCGGCTGGCCCGCCTGAAACGCCTGATGGAGTACCTGGACTCGCGGGATCATGCCATCGTCCGGCTGCTGGAGGTCTTCATCCTCTGGACGCCGCACCTGGCTTGGAAGGTGGAAGACTGGCGTCGGCATTCGGGCGCCGCGGTACACCGCTGGCTCAACGCCGCCGGAGATCTGGAAGCCCTCTGCTCGCTGGCCAGCCAGGCCTTCGAACATCCCGCCGACCCGTTTCCTGAATTCATCGAACCGACGCCTTACCTGGAGGCCGAAGCGATCGGCCACCCGCTAATCGCCGAGGATCGCGTGGTCCGCAACGATGTGCGCATCGGCGGCGAGCTGCGCCTGCTAGTGGTCAGCGGCTCGAACATGTCTGGTAAGAGCACCCTGTTGCGGACGCTCGGGGTCAACGCAGTGCTGGCCCAAGCCGGCGCTCCCGTGCGGGCCCGGCAACTGCGGCTCTCGCCTCTGGCGTTGGGCGCTTCGATCCGCGTCATGGATTCTCTTCAGGGCGGAGTCTCCCACTTCTACGCCGAGATTCTACGGCTGCGCCAGATCCTCGACCTGACCTCGCAAAGACTGCCCGTGCTGTTTCTGATCGACGAGTTCTTGCATGGCACGAACTCGCACGACCGGAGGATCGGCGCCGAAGCCCTGGTGCGCGGGCTGGCGGCGCGCGGCGCCATCGGGCTGATCACCACCCACGACCTGGCGTTGGCCGACGTCGCCGACGCCCTAGGCGAACGCGCCGCCAATGTTCACTTCGAGGACCAGATCGAAAGCGGCCAGATTCATTTCGACTATCGCATGCGGCCGGGAGTGGTGCGCAAGAGCAACGCGATCGAGCTGATGCGCCAGGTGGGACTGGAGATTTGAGGATTGGAGATTGACGCCGGCACTGGACACCGCCGGAGTTCGCGAGATGGCGCAGGCCTGCGGCTTCGAATTGGCGGGCGTGGCGTCCGCCGTACCCTCGGCGGATCGCGCCGGTTACCACGCCTGGGTGGCCGCGGGCTTGGCGGGTGAAATGCGATACCTCTACGACCGCCGCGCCGGCGTGCGCGACGACCCGCGCAACCTGCTGGCCTCGGCGCGCTCGGTGATTTGCGTGGGCAAGCTGTACCAGACCCCGTGGCCTTATTCGACGCGGTTCGACGACCGCGAGCGCGCCTGGATCTCGCGCTACGCCTGGGGCGCGGATTACCATGACGTGGTCCGGCGGGGCCTGGAAAAACTCGACGGACTGCTGCGCCAGCGGGCCGGCGCCGCGTTGGAATCGAAGATCTGCGTCGACACCGCGCCCCTGCTGGAGCGCTCCTACGCGCGCCTGGCGGGCCTGGGCTGGATCGGCAAAAACACCTGCCTGATCAGCCAGGCGAGCGGGTCGTGGTTTTTTCTCGGCGAGCTGCTGGTGTCGCTCGAGATCGCGCCCGCGGCGCCTCCGCCCGATCGGTGCGGCACCTGCACCCGCTGCATCGATGCCTGTCCGACCGCGGCGATTGTGCCCGCCGGCGGCCGCCACGCGGTCGATTCGCGCCTCTGCATATCGTACTTCACCATCGAGCTGCGCGGCCCCATTCCCGAGGATCGGCGCGGCGGCATCGGCCGTCACGTTTTCGGCTGCGACATCTGCCAGGATGTCTGTCCCTGGAACCGTCGTGCGCCGGCGACTGGCGACCCCGCCTTCGCCCCCCGCGATTTCGCGCCCCCGCTGGAGCGTCTGGCCGGCGTGACTGAGCCGGAGTTCCGTGCGATGTTTCAGGGAACGCCGGTGACCCGCGCCAGGTACTCCGGCTTCCTGCGCAATGTCGCCGTGGCCATGGGCAATGCCCGCTCGGAGAAGTTTCGCGAGCCGCTCGACCGGCTGGCGGCATCGGCGGACGCGGTCGTGGCCGAGCATGCGCGGTGGGCGCTGCAGCAATTGCGATAGGCTCGCTTCAGCGCGCCGTTCGCGACGCTTACTGCCTCATCAGCCAGCGAACCGCGTTGTGCTGCAGCTTGACGTACTCCGGGTTCCAAAGCACGGTGAGCAGGTGGCCGGGGGAGAGATAACAGACGCGGCCCTTGCCGTAATCGTAGGCCCAGCCGCCCGGGGCTGAGGCGCCCTGGTTTTGATATGTGAGACCCTCTTCGTTCACCGTCTCCAGGAGGAGGTACTTGGGATCCTTGTCGTACACCATGTAGTGCTGCTCGTCGGTGACAGTGAAGTCGTGGATCCCCTTGGTGATGGGGTGATCCGGATTCTTCACCTTGACCTTAAACGTTCGGATGGGTGGGTGCCCTGCGTAAGCGGCGCCCAGCACGTGGCGGAAATCGGGGTCGGTGAGCCCGACGTGCGTCACATTGTGCATAAACAGGGCCGCGCCGCCGTCTTCGACAAACTGGCGGACGGCTTTGCCCTGTTCCGGTTTCATCCAAAATTGCGATTTTGGCGACCCGGTCGGCACGGGCGGATCGGAGACCAGCTTTGGCTTGCCGGTGGAGACCCAGCCGGCGTTGGTGGTCTCGTCGGGGTAGCCGTCCGGCCAGATCATGCCGTCTCGCAGAATGATCAGCATCTTGTAGCCCTTTAGTGTGTCGGCCGTGAGCATACTGGTTTCGTCGCAGAAGTCAATGGATACGCCCAAGTCCCTGACGATGGTTCGATTGAGACCGGTGCGAATGTAATCCGAGTTGTGGTAACGGTCGCCGATCAGCGAGTAGGCAGTGGCCTTCTGCGCCGAACGGCTCAGACGCGGAGCGAAGGCGGCGCCGGCGAGGGCGGCTAGTGCGGAGCGTCGGGAGGGTTTCATCGTGTGCGATTGTAACGCAGAAATCGTGCGTGTACCAGATGTCAGGACGCAGGTGCCGGCTGCCCGGCACGGGAGCACGAATCAGGCGTAGATGCCGGGCGCCTCGTGGCCCATCTTCTGGACGTACTCGATGTACGACCCCGGATAGACTACGGGATCGCGGCTGGTGCCGCTCTCGCCGCCCAACTCCAGGACCCGCGAGCCGAGGCCGCGCAGAAACGTGCGGTCATGAGAGACGAAAATCATGGTGCCTGCGAACTCGCGGAGCGCTTCCACCAGCATTTCTTTGGTCGCCAGGTCCAGGTGGTTCGTAGGCTCATCGAGCACCAGGAAGTTCGGCGGGTTGTACAGCATGCGCGCCATCGCCAGCCGCGATTTCTCGCCGCCGGAAAGCGAACGGATCTTCTTGTCTACGTCGTCGCCCGAGAATTGGAAGGCGCCTGCGAGCGTGCGTAGCGGGCCCAGCCCGTCCTGGGGGAAGTCCTTCTGAAGCTGGTCGATGATCGTCAAATCGGGGTCCAGCACGTCCAGCGACTGCTGCGCGAAGTAGCCCATGATCAGGCTGGCGCCCAGGCGCACGCTGCCGGCATCCGGCGCCGTAGCGCCGGCGATCATCTTTAGCAACGTGGTCTTGCCCGCGCCGTTGCGCCCCATCACGGCCCAGCGCTCGCCGCGGCGAATGGTCAGATTGAATCCGTCGTAAATCACCCGGGAGCCGTAGCGTTTGTGCAGGTCTTCGATCACGGCCACCTGGTCTCCCGAGCGCGGCGGAGCGCGGAACTCGAACTTCACCACCTGGCGCCGCTTGGGGAGTTCGATCTTGTCGATCTTATCCAGCGCCTTGATGCGGCTCTGCACCTGCGCGGCTTTGGCGGCGTGTGTCTTGAAGCGCTCGATGAAGCGCTGCTCCTTGGCGAACATGGCTTGCTGCCGGGCGAATGCGGCCTGTTGGTTGGCTTCGCGGACGCCGCGTTCCCGCTCGTAGAAATCGTAGTTGCCCGAGTAGGCAATGATCTCGCCGGAATCGATCTCGGCGATGCGCGACACAATGCGGTTCATGAACTCGCGATCGTGCGAGGTCATCAGGAGCGCGCCCGGGAACGACTTTAAGAACTGTTCGAGCCAGAGGATGGATTCGATATCGAGGTGATTTGTCGGCTCATCCATGAGCAGGACGTCGGGCCTGGCGAGAAGGACGCGCGCCAGCGCTACCCGCATTTTCCAGCCGCCCGAGAGCGCGCCCACATCGCCATCGATCTGGTCGTCCTTGAGACCGAGGCCGTGCAGCACCTCGCGGGCCTGGGCTTCGAGCGAATAGCCGCCGAGATGTTCGTACTCCTCCTGCACTTCGCCGAAGCGCGCCAGGATCTGGTCCATTTCGCCGGTGCGCGCCGGGTCCTCCATGGCCTTGTGGAGGGATTCCAACTCGTGGTGCAGATCGCCGGCGCGCCCGCTGCCGGCGATGGCTTCATCGAGCACCGAGCGGCCCCTCATCTCCTCCACGTCCTGGCGGAAATAGCCGATGGTCAGCTTTTTGGGGACGGAGACCGCGCCCTCGTCGGGTTCTTCCTCGCCGACCACCATGCGGAAGAGCGTGGTCTTGCCGGAACCGTTGGGACCGACCAGCCCCACCTTCTCGCCGGGGTTCAGTTGAAACGAGGCGTCAACAAAGACCAACTGCTTGCCGTACTGCTTGTGGATGCTGGAAAAGGAGACCAATGAATAAGCTAACAGAGACCAAAGACTACACGGTGGAGCAGGCGATTCGACTGCTGGCTGCCTAGCGAAGCTCGCCGCGCCCGTTCAACGGAATGACCGTGAGGGCAGGCCATATCGAGCTCCGCAACCAAAAGGTGGCGTTTCGCAAAGACGACAATGCGTTTCTGTCGACGTCAGACCCGAAGGCGCTTCAAGCGGCCGCCGACAAACGGAGCGCGTCGATCATCAGGAAGAGGTTGGACGATTGGAGTTGGCTACTGTGCCCCAAGTTTTCCGAGAAGGAACGGAAAGCTAAAACTGAACCGCGACTACTCCATCAATCAAATCGAATACTGCCGGAACTTCATTTTCAAACGCCACTTCTCCATCCATAAGGTTTCGAACAGTCCTGCGAAATGGGCCTGTTCCGCCTGTCGGCCGACAAAGTGGCGAAGATCTTGGGGTACGCGTCACCAAACGCCTGCGCGGCAAATTGTACAGCGTGCTGGAAAAGCTGGATCATGGCCACCACGTGATGCGGATCTACTGCAAGAACCTGGTGGGTCGCATGTATGAGAAGTTCAGCACCTTCCTGCGCATCGAGGTCTGTGTCAACCGGATGAAAGACCTCGGCCTGAGGAAAGGGCTGGACAACCTGGGGTGCCTGCGCCAGAAGTTGATCGCGGCTACCGACCGCTTCGCCGGATTCGAGGCTCAATCCCTAAACGTCCACGTCGACTTCCCGTTATTCCAAAAGATCGCCCTGCCGGTGGCCAGCGGCAAGACCAAGATCGCCGGTATCAAGATCCACGACACGCGCATGATGCGCCTGATGGAGGTGCTGCTGCGTGGGGGAACCCAACTGAACGGCTGGAGGTCGGCCGACATCCATCAGGCCATACTCACCACGTTCGGCCTTTCCGACCAAACCTATACCCTTACCCAACGCCGCTCGCAAAACTGAAAGCCCACGGCCTGCTCGAACGCATCGGACGAAGCTACGCCTACCGCCTCTCCGATAAGGGAACCAAAGCCGCCCTCATGTTCATCCTGTTTCACAAACGCGTCTGGGGACCACTGGCCAACTCGCTGTTCCACCACCGACCCGACGAAGCCTTCAAGCCCGGCAGCCCAATCGAAACCGCATACTACAAAGCCGACCGCGCAATTCAACAGGTCCTCGACCTGCTCGCCGCTAAGCTTTTCGCGAGATTCTGAGAGATGAATTCTCAGATTTGCAAGTGCTAGTAACTCAATCAGATAAAAATATCCTTGACTATCTTAATGGACCGGGCCATACTTGATGGCGTCTCGCGTTTGGGCCGATGTTGCCTGCCCCCTAGTCTCGGAAGGACCCAGCAATGCGTCTGGGAGGCCGGTCTCGCCCAATACTCAGACTGGCCTGAGGTGTCCATTATGACTATGAGGCTTTTCCAAGTTGTGCTGCTTCTAAGTGCCTTCGCCTCTTCGTGCCCGGGAGCCACTCTCACTACCATAATGACGACCAACGCCGTCGATACAACCGGGATGTGGTGGCCCTCCCCCGTCAGCACGTTTCTCCCCACGGATGCTCGGGCCTATGTGTACTTCACCGTCGACGATGCGGCCGTGGGCGACAGCGCAACTATCGCGTATTATTCTCCGGATGGCTCGCCGGTCCGCACCGGTTTCTGGAGATCCATCACGAGCGCCGGCAACTACTTCTTCTACTCGTCTTTCGACATTGCCGGAACGGAATCGGCGAAGATCCTCGGAAAGTACACCGTCAAAGTCAATTGGAATGGCGCTTTGGTTGGCACGACGAACTTCTGGATACAGCAGCCCGGGCTCTCCATGGACCAGAAGGTATTCGACTTTGAAGTACTGGCGTCGCTCTATGCCAAGCGATACGCCCACAGCGAGTGGAAAAAAACGCTCTTCCTGTATGACCTGTTCGATCTCTCTCCTTGGCTCGAACGCATTCGCGCGACCAGGGCCGATCTCGACTACATGGAGATCCTGGTCCAATATGTCGCAGCGCTCAATGACGCGCATTCCACCTACCGCATCCCCTCCACCTTCTCCGCAGACCTCGGTTTCCGGGTGGATACCTATTTCGACGATGGCCGCCAGAACTATGTCGTCCTAATCGATTCCATCAATCGCAGCATGCTGCCGGCGTCCGACTATCCGTTTGAAACCGGCGATCGACTGCTTTCCATCGACGGCGTCAAAGTAGAAGACTGGATCGGCCAGTTCGGCAAGTACATGTCTGCTCCAAGCAAGCATACCGGGCTGCGCATGGCAGCGTCGTACCTTCCCGTTCGCCGCCAGAGCGCTCTGCCCACCGCGTCCCTGGTGGGCGCTTCGGCCACTGTCGAAATCGAGCGCCAGTCGAAAACCGTCGAAAGCTACACCATTCCCTGGGCGACGGGCGGTGTTCCTTTGACGCGTATCGGGCCTGTACCCACGCCCAAGAGCAAAGCCGTGAACGGGGCTGGCATCGAGACTGACGAGTTGCCTTCGTACATGCAGACAATGATGAGGTTTCGCGCCGAAACACATGAGAACCCCGTGGAGGTCCTCAACTACGGCAGCCTGACGCCTGTCTGGGGCCGTCCGGCCGACTTTAACCAGCGGCTCGGCGCCCGTGCTTCAGACTATTTCTACAGCGGCACCACCACGTCCGGCGGCTTCACCATCGGCATTCTGCGGATTGCCGACTTTGTTCCCAGCAGCGCCTCCGCCGCGATCAAGCAACTGGAAACCGAGATCGCCTTCTTTCAGGACAACACCGACGGGCTCGTGGTTGACGTCATGCGCAATCCGGGAGGCGACCCCTGTTACGGCGAGGATGTTCTGAAACGCCTGATCCCAGACAACTGGGTTGCCATGGGCCGGCGCCTTCGACCGGTCTGGCAAGATGTATCGAGCCTCCAGAGCGATTTGTTCCTTAGCCTCATTCTCGGCGCCGACCAGTCTACGATCGACCTGCTGCAGTCCCGCTACGACGACCTGCGCAGAGCCTACGAAAATGGTGATTTCCTGACCGGCTCCATTTCCGTCTGTGCCGCGGGCCTTGATCGCGTGCCTGCCGCCGTGGTCTACAAGAAGCCCGTCCTGCTGCTGACCGACGAGTTCTCGTTCTCGGCGGCGGAGAGCTTCGCGGCCCAGTTCCAGGACAACCAGCGCGGCAAGCTATACGGCTGGCGCACCGCCGGCGCCGGAGGCTCCGTTGTCAGCCAGGTCCTCGGCTTCTACTCCGAGAGCGGCACCGCCAGCGTCACAGTCACAGAGCAGTGCCGCAAAGAGCCCGTCTCTACTCCCGACTATCCGAGCACCATTAACGTCGAGAACGTCGGAGTCCGCCCGGATATCTGGGCCGATTACATGCGGGCGGACACTTTCAGCCAGAACGGCAAGCCCTTCGTAGACGGATTTCTGGACGCCATCACCACCGAGATCAAACGCACCCGCTAGCGGCAGAGTATTGCGAATTCGGAACTCGCGTCGGATCTTGTCGGATCTATACTTGGGCCGGGCATGTGGCTTAGAAAGGACGTGGCTGAGCATGTTGGGGCAAAAGCGACAAGTCGAGGGCCAAGACCATGGTCGATGCTCTGGATGTGGAAAGAAGATCTCCGAAATCGTATTCAAGGCACCGAGCGGCGGATCGTTTTGTCTGAAATGCGCGACCGCGATGCCGATGGGCTCTTCCCCGGCCTTGCCTGTGCCAACCGTCAAAACCGAATCCGGAAAGCGCCATATGACGAGAACTGCAAAGGTCATTGTCGCGGTCGTGGCTGGCCCTCTGGTGCTCATTGTCGGGTTTGTTGTGATTTGTGTCATCTATTACTTCTCGACGCCAGAACTCGTGACGTGGGCCAGTACTGGGGACGCGGCCCGAGTAGAAGCCCTCCTCGCCATGGGCGCCGACGTAAACGCGACTTCAGTCAATAAATCGACCGCGCTGCATCTTGCAGCGTTTGGTGGCCAGACAAGGGTGGTCGCCACACTCTTGCGGTATTCGCCCAACCTGGAGAGCAGAAACACACAAGGCGAGACCCCACTGATGCTCGCGGCCTCGGCCGGCCACGCGGCGATTGTCAGTATGCTCCTTGCGCGCCATGCAGACCCAAACGCAATGACCGATAAGGGCGTGACCGCTCTTCACGCCGCCGCCCTCAACGGAAACATGTCGATGATTGAAGGGTTACTCGCTCAAGGCGTGAACATCGACGCCAAGACTACTAACGGCAACTCCCCGCTCTTTTGGGCTGCGGCAGGTGGTAGGACCGAAGCGGCAAGAGTGCTGCTCGAGCACAAGGCCAATTTGGAAGGCCGCAACGCAAAGGGCCGTACCCCGCTGATGGCAGCGTCAGACTCGGGGCGCGACGATGTGGTGAGGCTGCTGCTCGCAAACGGAGCAGACGTCAATGCGAGAGACCGAGACGGACGAACGGCGCGCGAGTTAGCGCGCATCGCCAGTCGAGGACAGGTCCTTCGCGTATTGGATGGCAAGACCGCCGGCGATAAGCCAATGGAACGTTACTCACAACCATATGGCACGTTCGTGGAAGTGGAATCTCAATCCAGCTGGTCGCTCCTCTTGGATCGATTCTCGTGGTTCCTCGCCATCGTCGCGTTCCCGTCACTGGCTCGTTTCTTGGAACGGCCAATCCGCAGCGGCCGGCACGCAGCGCTCTCGTGCTATTTCCGAACCGTCGGAATTTGTGTTGGTTGTGTCCTGCTAACCGCCATTATCTCTGGTGTTGTCTTGGGCCTGCTTGGCATTCCTTTTGTGGCCGACGAAAGAGCGATCCGAAGCTTTGGCGCTGTCGTCGTTGGAGGAATACTTTCGGCATGGATTGCCAGCAAGCGAAGTAGGCGGCACACTGCTGTTCTGGACAGTCTGGTTCAACCTGCCGACCTCGTCCGCAGCGACGGGATAGGCCAATGGGCCCCAGTTCAGCAGGTTGCGGGGGCCATTGCCGTCCAGCAAGCGCCGGCCCCTCCATCGAGTTGTGGGCAAGTTCCCTCTTACTCGCATGAGTCTACCGGCGCAGCCGCCCGGTCCGTGATGGCACCCGCTGCGCTTTTGCCGCCCGGCTTACACTGGGCAGTACTATTGATGTTGACCGTCGTCACATTTGGCATCTTCGGCGCAATCTGGACATTTGTGGAGGCGGCCTACGCTCACAGGCTACGAACAAGCAGCAAACCGCTGTTCTTTTATGGGATAGGCATTCCCGCGTTCTTCGTTGCGGGTGTTATGTCGGTTTTGCCGGACCTAAAGGCATTCGCTGCCCTCTTTCAGATTGCCGGACTAGTGTTCATGATCGCCGGCCACTTCAGCCTCAAGAATGCACTCGAAGAATACTACAATAGCGTTGAGCCGATCAATCTGCAATTGAGCGGTGGCATGACCTTCTTCTTCAACGTGTTGTACTTCCAATACCATCTGAGCAAGATTCGAGACTGGAAGAGGACCGGTTTCTGGCACTCAGGAATCCCGAGCTTTCGGGACGCTCAACAACAGGAGCGAGTGATATATACGCAATCGGAGCTTGAGGCCATGCGAAACCGCCCCCTGAGTGATCAGTCGCGATGAGGCGCAGCGGACAATCGAGTTGAAGAACGCATAACGGTCTCGAACCGCCCTGTACGGACCCGTACCCACGGTGGTGTTCCTATGGGCCGTTACAGCCCACCAATAGACATGAAAAACGGGCGACTTTCGAGGGTGTGGCAGGGATAGGCGGGTGACCGCCGCCCCTATGCCGATCATGTGCGGTTCTCGTCCATTCGCCCCAAACGGCTATGGGAAGTCTCCGGTCTGCTCCGGCCGCATCGTCGGTTTATAACGGCCAATCCCTAAATGATGTCCGCCGTTGGACGGGAGCTCAGTGTCCGATGAACAAGCTTCCATTTTTTCTTTTCGTTTCGAATTTTTTCGGGCTTCGCCCTCAAGTGCCTAAGGGAGATAATGGCCCAAAACCGCCAAAGTTGGCGGTTTTGGTTTTGGGACAGGTGCGGACGATTGCGCTACGGGCGGCGAAAGTATTCCTGGATGGCAGCCACGTTCTTGCGGGCGATGCTGGCCTGGTCCAGGTCGGGATTGATGGTCAGCATCTGCTGGAAGTGATTCAGCGCCGGCGAGAGTTCGGCCACGCTGCCAGTCCTCTTAGCCTGGGTCATAAATGCCAGCGCGAGGGTGTAGTGCGCGAACGGGTCCTTGGGATCGTAAGTTAACGCGGTCTGGCAATCGGCGATGGCGGCGTCCAGCCTCACCAGCTTCTGCTCGCATTCGCACCTGCCGAAATAGGCCAGGTTGCGGAATTCCTTCCAAATGTCCTGCTCGGCCGCCCGCTTCTTCTTACCCAGGCCGATCAAAGAACCGAGCACGTAGTAATTGAGCTGGCCGGCGAGCTTGCTGTTGAAATCGCTGAGCTGCAGGTACTGATCGTATTCCGGGATGGCCTCGGTGAATTTGGCGGTGAAACGAAGGCTATCGGCCAGCCACAGGTGGGGCTCGGCGCTTTTCGGGGCCAGTTGAATGGCCTTGCGCGACGCGTCGATGGCTTGTGGAAAGAGTTCTTTGGATCGATAGGCCTGCGCCAGCATGGTCAACGCCTGGGCGTGGTTGGGCTGGCGCTGCAGCACGGTGTTGAGCTGCCGGATGGATTCGTCGGTGGCGCCCACATCCAGCAGCATGCCGCCGTAGTTGGCGCGGGCTTCCAGGTAATCCGGGTCGATCTGGATGGCCTTCTGGAAATACTCCTGAGCCTTCTCTTCGTCGAACAAAGCGTTGTAAGTCCGCGCCAGGTAATACGCCGCCTTGCTATTGGCAGGGTCGGCTGCGAAGGCCTTCTGGAACAGGTCCGCGGCCTTCTTGTAGTTTTGCTCGTAACCCTTTTGGTAATACTTCAGACCGTTGTCCAACAGGTCTTCCGCGGCTTTGTTGCGGCGGCGAGCGATGGTGATCTTGATGCTGACCGTGGACTCCTGGCCCGGATACACCACTTCCTGGCGGGGGCCATCGGGTTCATAGCCCATCTTGACGCCCTTCACGGTGTGCTCGCCCGGAGGCAAACCCGGAACGGAAACGGCTTTGCCCTTGTTCAGAACACCGACCGTGTTTCCATCCAGAAAGACTTCCACGCCATCCATGTTGGACTCGAAGATGAGGGTGCCGAATTTAGGCGCCGGCGCCTCGGCGGGCTTGGCGTTTGAGGGCACGTAGGCCAGAAGCATTGCGGGGTCGTAGTTGGTTTTGTCGGAGGTCGGATTCTGCTGGTTGCCGGTGTATTCGCGCACTTGCGTGTGCACGTACTCGGAAAGCTCATCGGCGGTGACCACGCCGTCACTGTCACTGTCGGCCCGGCCTTCCATGCCTTCCACTACGTAGTAAGTGAAAACGCCATGGCCGCCTTTCAACGCAGGGTCTTCGAAGGAGCGCTCCCGGGCGCGGCTGGCAGTCAACGAAAACAGCGACTTATTCAGGTTGGAAAGCGTCTTATTCAGGCTTTCCACGTCATCCGGCGTGATGGCCCCGGAATGGCAGGCGTCGGTGAGCAGGATTTTCGAAGTGGCGTTGATCTTGCTGCCGATCACGGAACCCAGCTCATCCATAGGATAGCCGGTGGCCACGACGTTCTTGAGGTCGAAATCCGATGGAGCCAGATAGCCCTTCCCATCTTTCAAAAAACCATGGCCCGCGAAGTAGATCAGGACCCGGTCGCCTTCCTTGGCGACCGAAGGCAGCCACCCATCGATCTCGCGTTTCATGGCGGCGAGCGTGGCCTTCTCATCGGTCAACATGTGGACGTTTTCGACTTTGAAGTTGCCGCCTTCCGGGCTGATCAGCGCGGTGAAGATGTATTGCGCATCGCGTTCGGCAAATTGAAGCTGGAAGTTTCTTTCCAGCTTCGAATAGCGCGAAACGCCCACGATCACGGCATAACTGCGGGGAATGATGACGGGCTTTGGCCCGGCTGTAGGTGTGGTGGTGGGCGGCGCCGTCTTGTCGATCTTCTCGATTTTGAGGTCGCGCTCCTTCTTCTCCTGAGGGGGTGTCTGGGCGAGGGCAAGAGCGGCGGAGAACAGGATGAGCGGGATGCGCTTCAATAACATGACGATCACCGGTGAGCCAGTCGGAACTGATAAAGAACGGGGCCGGTGAGCGGCTCCGGCGAAGAGATGATGGCCGTGTTCTTCTGGCGCAAGAAGAGCAGATCGCGCGGGTCGCCCTGACCGGCTGCCTGGGCGAGGTTCTGGGGAATCTCAAGGTCACGCGGCACCAGTTTGGGACCGGCCGTGGAATCGACACAGTCGCCGCGGGCGCGCATAATGGTGTCATCGCAGCGGGGGATGAGCGTTGGCGGCGCTTTCTTCTCGGAGGGCGGCGGAGGCTGGTAGCGCGGCGGCGGGCCCGTGAGGCGGGCCGGCGTCACCAGCCAGTAGACAATCTCGTGGCCCGCGGGGCCGGCAATGCGAAACACGGTGGAATTCGAGGGCACCTGGTAATCCTTGCCGCCAATCAGGCGGTTGTCCTGGCCGGTTTCGTCGCGCGGAAAAAGCTGCTCGTACTTGCCAGACGTGCTCTGGTTCATCACATACAGATAGCCGTCGAAGTTAGTTCGGTACCGGAATCGCACGCGGTCTCCCTGCGCCAGCACCAGGCCCGGGTCGATGGTGTGCCACGTGCCGCCATCCAACCGCTCCAGCATGATCTCCATGCGGTGATGGCCTTCGGTCATGGTGCGGGATTGGCCGAAGGCAGCGGCGGAAAGCGCTGCAATGGCAAGAGCCCGGGGGATCATTGGTGCACCAGGGTCAGGTCGGCAACCACGCGCGAACTGGAACTGCCCGTCGGGTTGACGACGTACACGGCGGTCTCCTTCCGTTCGCCGGGGGTCTCCGGCGTCACCTTTTCGATGATCAGGTCGCGCGCGTAGGTTCTGCGCATGCGGCCCACGGTGTCGTTGTCGATGGATGCCATGATCAACTGCTTCGACGACTTTACGGGTTCTTCGGGTTTGTCGGTGGCGGGCTTGCCCTGGAGCGAGTAGATCAACTTTTCCAGGTCGGGCTCGGGTTGGCGCGAAAGTATGACAAAGAGCTTCTCGGCGCCGGCGGTTTCGTCGAATACCATGCGGTGCTCTTCCGAAGGCAGGGTGTAGGCGTGCAGGCTCTCCACCTTATTGTTGCCGTTCTCGACTTCGGGCGACGGGAAAATGGGCTTCCAGGTGCCGCTGGAACCTTGATTGATGATGTACAGGTAACCGGGGTTGTTCGCCTCGACCCTCAATTGGATGCGGTCACCTGCCCGGAAGGAGGTATCCGGCGCCACCTCGATGGTGCTGCCGCCTGACACCTTCAAGATGGTGTAGCGCAGTCCCAAGACGGGTCCGGCAGCGTCCGGAGACCTGGCTGGTACGGTACTCTGAGCCGCCTGGCTGCTGTCGGGAAGGCTGGGGGAGTTCCTGGAAGCGGTTGTCCGGTCGTCCGAACGGGCCACTTCGACGGGCTTGGGCGGCTTTTGGGGTCGTGACGTCGGCTTAGGCGCTGCTTTCGCCGGCTCGACCTTAGGCGTTGCAGCCGGGGTTTCCACGGCCGCATAGAACAGTTCGCGTGCGGTCAATTGCTTCTTTCGGGGTTTATCTTGCGCGCTGGCGATGAGAGCCAAACTGCTGGCGGCGCAAAGCGATACCACTAATTTCGAGGTGAGCGACATGGATGGTTCGAGTCCCAGGGGGCCGGGCCTCCTCTTATCTACTACGATATCACCGGCGTGAGCGGATGAAGCGTCAGCCGTCAGTTAAGGTACTAGCCACTCGTCTGGCGCGAGGCCGTGACCCGCAGAGCGAATACCCACGCCAGAGCGGGAACCAGCATGACGCAGCCTACGACGATTGCGAAGGTTCGGGCCGGGACGCCCAGATCGATGGCCAAGCCGGCCAGGTAACTGCTCGCGGAGATACCCATCGTGCAGAGGCCGTAATCGGCGGCGAAGACCCGGCCGCGGAAGCGATCCTCGGTGTAAAACTGAAGCAGCGTGCTGGAGAAGACCCAATTGGTGGAGGAGCCGGCGTGGGCCATGACCACCGCGAAGAGCGCTACGGGCAGGGACGTGGACGCCCCCAGGCAGATGTAGCCGGCAGCCGCGAATAAGAAGCCGAAGAAGATCCCGGTACGCAAGCGGGATTGGTGGTCGCGAGCCCAGCGGCCGCTCACCAGCGGACCCAGCAATGCGCCGGCGCCGCGCGCGCCCATCAGCATACTCATGCCGAGCATGGCGCCCCGCGCATGGTCGAGCCCGGCCATCTGCACCGGAAAGACGCGCTCCCCGAGGATGGGAAGCAGCACGTTGTTGGCGCCCAACAGCCCGATACCGCCCTTGACGAAGACCGTGGCGAAGAGGCGGGGCTGGGATCGGATGTAACGGATGCCCTCGATCACGGGAGTGAACTCCACCAGATCGCGCCAGCACAAAGGCGGCAATCCGGCGGCGTGCGGTTCGTCGAAATCCATGCGGCGGATCAGCCATGCCGAGGCCAGGAACGAAACCGCGTTGAGCACGAACACCGCGTCGCGGCCCAGCCACACGGCCACCAGCCCGCCAAGCGACGCGCCGGCGGCCAGACAGAACGACCAGGTGATGGAAGCCAGGGTGTTGGCGGCCAGCACCTGATCTGGCGGAACGATGTTGGGGATGACGGAACTGTGGGCCGGTTCGAAAAATGCGGCGCCCACGGTTTCGATGAACAACAGCGGGAAGACCAGCCAGACCATACCCGGCGTGCGCACGGCCAGCATACCAAGCACCACGAAGAAGCGCGCGACATCGGCGCCGATCATGATGGCTTTGCGGCTGATGCGGTCGTTGATCACGCCCGCGGTCGGGGCGGCCAGTGTGCTGGGGAGCACCTGCAAGACAACCGCCAGCCCTACTGCCTGGGCCTTGTTGCCCGTGAGGTCGAGCAGGAGATGGTAGACCGCTAAGGCGTAGAACCAGTCACCCAGTTCGCTTACCACCTGGGCGGTCCAAAGGAGACGGTAGTTGCGATTACGGCGGAGGAGAGCCGCGTATTGAGAAAACATGGTCAGGCGCCAACGGAAGACGCAGGCAGGGATGCCTGCGGCACTACGTATACAGCCCCATGCGTTCCTTCACCAGCCGGACCGTGTCATTGGCGATCGGCGCGACACGGTTGGCGCCCTCGCGCAGGACTCCGGCCAGGTAGCCGGGGTCCGCAACGATTTGGCGGTAGCGCTGCTGAAATGGTTCCAGGTGCGAGATCACCATATCGGCTACCTGCTTCTTCAGGTCGCCGTAGCGCATGCCCGTGAACTGGTGCTTCAATTCCTCGTCGGTGACGCCGGAGAAGGCCTGGTAGATGGAGAGCAGGTTCAGCACGCCGGCGCCGGCGGTTTCGACATTCACCGAGGGGTTGGAATCGGTGGTGGCGCGCATCAGGGTTTTGCGAATCTTGTCGGGAGGATCGAGCAGCGCGACCGCATGATTGGCGCCGCCGGCCGACTTGCTCATCTTCTGGGTGGGGTCGTCGAGACCCATGACGCGCGCACCCACGGTGGGGAGGCTGGTGTCCGGGACGACGAAGGTTTCGCCGTAAAGCGAATTGAAGCGCTGCGCGATGTCGCGCGTGAGTTCCAGATGCTGCGCCTGGTCCTCTCCCACGGGCACGATTCCGGCCTGGTAGAGCAGGATATCGGCAGCCATCAGAGCCGGATATTGCAGCAACCCATCGCCCACCGATTCCTGTTTAGCGGCCTTGACCTTGTATTGCGTCATGCGCTCCAGCCAACCGACGGGCGTGACGCAGGTGAGCATCCAGGCCAACTCGGCGTGCGCCGGCACCGCCGATTGCACCATAATGGAAGAGACCTTCGGGTTGATGCCGGCCGCCAGATAGAGCGCGGCGATTTCGGCGATCTTGCCGCGTAGCTCGGCCGGTTCCTGATACACTGTGACGGCATGCAGGTCGACGATGCAGAAAATGCACTCGTACTCCTGCTGGATGCGTACCCAGTTCTTGAGGGCGCCCAGATAGTTTCCGATGTGGAGGTTTCCGGTCGGCTGCATACCGGAGAAGACTCGAGTTTTCATGATAGAGGGTACGGGAGTAAATCCTATCGTAAGCAATTTTGAAGTGACGGTGGAAAAGCTGGTCTACGGCGGCGACGGGCTGGCGCGCCTGGAGGGCCTCGTGGTTTTCGCGCCCTTCGTGCTGCCCGGCGAGCGGATCCTGGCGCGCGCCGAGCAGCACAAGTCGGGACTGGTGCGCGCCCGCATGCTGGAGGTGCTGGACGCCGCTCCGGAACGCGTGGCGGCGCCCTGCCCGGCCTTCGGGCGCTGCGGCGGCTGCCACTACCAGCACGCTCCGTACGAATTTCAACTGGCGGCCAAGCGCGCGATTCTGGTGGAAGAGTTGCGGCGGCTTGGCAAACTGGAGGCGCCGGCGCAGATTACCGTGGTGGCGGCCGAACCTCTCGGTTACCGGAACCGCGTCCAGTTGCACGTGGAGGAAACGCGCATCGGCTTTCGCGAGGGGCGGTCGCACCGGTTGTGCGAGGCGGATGTCTGCCCGGTGGGTTCGCCAAGGATCGGGGAGGCCATGCGCGCCTTGCACCAGATGGCGCGCGATTCACGGTGGCCGCGGTTTGTTCGATCGGTGGAAGTCTTCACCGACGAGCACCAGGTGCAACTGAACGTGCTCGATACCGGGCGGCCGGTGGCGCGGCGCTTTTTCGACTGGGCCGGCACGAAAATCGAGGGCCTGGTGATCGGCGCGCTGGATTATCGCGGTGAATTCCGCGTCAGCAGCAACTCCTTTTTCCAGGTCAACCGGTTCCTTCTGGACCGTCTGGTGGCGACCGCGCTGGCGGGCGCGGAGGGCGAAACCGCGCTCGACCTGTATGCGGGCGTGGGCTTGTTCTCACTGCCCATGGCGCGGCGGTTCCGCACCGTGACCGCGGTGGAATCGGGTTCTGGCGCGGTGCGCGACCTGCAGTTCAACGCCGAGCGCGCCGGCGCCGCGAATCTGACGGCCCTGGCGCATACCGCGGAGGAGCATCTGGCAAAGCTGGAGGTAGCGCCGGATTTCATGCTGCTCGATCCGCCGCGGTCAGGGCTGGGCAAGGCCGTGGTGAAGCGGTTGGTGGAGTTGAAGCCGCGGCAGGTGAGCATCGTGGCCTGCGACCCGGCCACGCTGGCGCGCGACCTGGCGGGCTTAGTTGCCGCGGGTTATCGTGTGGAACGCATGGCGCTGGTCGATCTGTTTCCTCAGACGTTTCATCTGGAGACGGTGGTGGGGCTGCGGTTGGCGCCGTAAAGGCAGGGGCCTTCCGATGACCATTGAAATCGGTCGGCCCGATGACGAAACCTTCCTGAACCAGCAGTCTACTTGACCTGCGTCTCCGCCCCTGCGGCGATGGTGGTCAGCCCGAGGGTCGCCTTCTCCGCCTTGGTGCAGCGCCGCTCCAGACAGCAGCCGCCGCGCCACCAGGCGGGGCGGTTTCGCCAGATTTCGCGGATGGGCGTGGTCTTGATGTTGCCTACCGGCGGCATGCCGTAGCAAGCCAGCACGTCGCCATTGGGCAGAATCTGGATATTGGTGAGCGCGGAGCAGACTGGGTGTTCGAGGTGCGCGGTGTGCGACTGCACCGCCACGCGCATGGCGTCCGGATTGAGGAAGTAGGGGATCATGGCTTCGAGTTGCTGGAAGCTGTTGCGGATGGGAAACTTCTGCTGCTTGAGCGCGATCAGTCCGCACACGGCGGTAACGGCGCGGGAGGGGTCCCTGGGCCAGTTTTCGCTGGTTTCGAACCAGCGGGGATCTTCGGGAGTGTTGTAGTTCTGCTCTACCGCCTGGTAAAAGACTTCCATGCCGTGCTCGGCGGCGAAGCGCGCCACACTGGCCACGTCATGAAGATTCTGTTCCATGACCACGGTCTTGAGCCGGATGGCGAAGCGGAGGCGGTGCTCCGACCGGACGCGGCTCAGGGTTTCCAGTGTGCGCGTGGTCTTCTCGAAGAATTTTTCCTTGCCGCGGATCAGGGTGTGGGCGTCGCCGATGCCATCCAGTGAAACGGTGACGCGGCCGGGGTTGGCCATCGCGACCTTTTCGATGCGCGATTGGTCGTCCCAGTAACCGTGAGTGAGGATTTCGGCGTACAGACCGATACCGGAGGCGTGGGCCAGCAACTCCGGCGTGTAGGGGCGGAGCAAGGCTTCGCCGCCGCTGAAGAAGACGTGGACCGGGCCGAGCCAGGCGCGCATCTCACTCAGCGTCTGCTGGTACTGCGCGGGCGTCGGCGTATCATCGCGGCCCTTGTTTTTCCAGATATCGCAGTGCACGCACCTGGCGTTGCACAGGTTGGTCATCATGAAGCCGATATCGGTTGGCCGGCAATGAGTGGCGAAGCGGCCTCCGGCGGCATTGCGCAGGCGGTAGTTGACACCCAGGTAGACGCGCCGGTAGAGATCTCCCAAACCGGAAGTCTCAAAGCGTGCGTTCACCTGGCAGGTCCTCCGAACCGGTCTGCATAGTCCGGTATTACTAGGTTAAACGGTTGCGTGGCCAGATGACAAGCCGGGGAATCACGTCAAATACGGGTAGGCCGGATTGCAGATGTACGCCAAGTCGCTTTCGAGGAAAGTTACGTTGAGCGCCGGCGCGGACGCGAAGCGTTTCCTGGGATCGAGCACGAAAATCGGCTCGTCATGGCGGAACCGGAGACCGGCAAGCGGGGCGGCTTCGATGGCAGGTGGAATCGAGGCTGACGCCACCAGTTCGCAGGCTTCGGAGTCCTGGGACGCGGCGCGCACGGCCAGGGCGTAAGCGGCGGTCCAATCGGCGGCGGCATCCGAATCCACCCAGATGTCGGCGATGCGCGCCTGCCCGCCGACGCGAGCCAGGACGTACCAGCCGCGCGGCGAGCCGTCGTGGAGGATCAGGGCTGCGCTCCAGACCGCGGCCGGACACCGCAGAAAATAGTTCATCAGCTCGGGGGTGCGGTGGGTGCATGCGAAGGGCAAGCGGGCGCGCGCGTCGAACAGAGGCTGTGCCGACGCGTCGAACCGCGCAACCGGTTCCGCCGACCATGGCCGCGGCGGCGCGGAGGCCGGCCGGCGGCTCCAGACGAAGCTGCGCGCCAGGCGCAGAGGGGCTTTCCAGCCGCGCGGGAAGGGGTCCGTGCGGAACTGGCGCCAGGGGCGGAGCACACGGGCGTAAAAACGGAGGTCGCCGATGTGGCGGTAGCCGAGCCTGGGCAGAATGGCGCGGGTGTCCGCGGAGCCACCCACGGCGAAGAGGGCATCGCGCCGCCGGCCCAGCGACCGGAGCAGCGCGACCCCGGCGCCGGCCGAGGTGCGGGCCGCGGCCCAGTCGATCAGATAGCTGCCCGCGATGTCGCCCGATGGCAGGCGGTAGGTGACCGGGCACAGACAGGCGTGGGCCACGATGGCATCGCCATCTTTCCACACGAAGCTGCGCGATCCCTGCCAGTCCGGGCGGGGGTCGTCGTACTTCCAGCGCATGAGGTCCGGCGCGACGAAGGGAGCCTCGGGACCAAGCCGGAATGCCGCGAGAAGGAAATCGACCAACCGCTGGCGGGTTGCCGGATCTTCGGATAGCTCCAGAGGCACGTTTATCCGGCGATGGTCGTTTTGGTATCGATGGGCACGCCCAGGGCGCGGCAATCGGCCTCCACCATCAGGCGCACCAGGCCCTCGAAGCTGGTGCTGGTCTTCCAGCCCAGCACGGTTCTAGCCTTGGCGGGATTACCGATCAGCGTGTCCACTTCGGCGGGCCGGTGCAGCAACGCGTCGGTGACCACATACTTCCTGTAGTCCAGCCCCACGAAGCCGAAGGCCATTTCGCAAAAGTCGCGCACCGAATGGGTTTTGCCAGTGGCCACCACGTAGTCGTCGGGAGTGTCCTGCTGCAACATCAGCCACATGGCCTCGACGTAATCGGGCGCGTGACCCCAGTCGCGGCGGGCTTCCAGGTTGCCCAGCCGGACTTCGTTACTCCTGCCGGCCGCGATGGCGGCTACCCCGGCGGTGATCTTGCGGGTGACAAACTCGAAACCGCGGCGCGCGGATTCGTGGTTGAACAGGATCCCGCTGGACGCATACAGGCCGTAGGCCTCGCGATAGTTACGGGTGAGGTCAAATCCCGCCACTTTGCTGATGCCGTAGGCCGACCGGGGATGGAAGCGGGTCAGTTCGGTCTGCGGGATTTCCTCCACCTTGCCGAACATTTCGCTCGAACCGGCGAAGTAGAAGCGGCAGCGGGGCACAGCCTCCTTTACCGCCGCCAGAAGGTAGTGGGTACCGTTGATGTTGGTGTTGAGGGTGGAAAACTCGTCGTCAAACGAGTAGCTCACGAAGCTCTGGGCGGCCAGGTGGTAGCACTCGTCGGGCTGGGTGTGGCGCACGATCTGGTAGAGGCTGGGGAAGCTCTCGAGCGAACCGGCATGCAGCACGATTTGGTTCCGAATATGCGTAATCCGTCCCAAACGGTGGGCGGGATCTTCCAGAGCAACACGGCGCACCAGTCCATGGACCTCGTAACCCTTGGCCAACAGGGATTCAGCCAGGTACGACCCGTCCTGCCCGGTGATGCCGGTGATAAAGGCTTTGCGGCTCATAAGACCTATGCGGTTCCTCCGACTCTTTTCAGCATAGCCCGAATGGGGAACTTGACGCCTTCGATCATAATCTTCCGGCTGAACTTGGACTTCCCGGCTTCACGCTCGGCGAAAACGATGGGAAACTCGGCGAAGCGGGCACCCTGGCGATGCAGCTTGAACTTCATCTCCATCAGGAAGGCATAGCCTTCGGAGCGAATTCCGTCGAGGTCGATCTTCCGCAAGGCATCGGCCTGATACCCCACGAAGCCGGCAGTCATGTCGTGGACCGGCACGCCCGTCAACAGGCGGGCGTAGAGGTTGGCACCGAAGCTGAGCAGCTTTCGCCGGAAATCCCAGTTCTGGCTGCCGCCGCCGGGGACGTAGCGCGAACCGATGACCACCGCAGAGCTTTTGAGCATTTCGAGCATGCGGGGCAACAGTTCCGGGGGATGTGACAGATCGGCATCGGATTGAATCAGGTACGGAGCCAGGTTGTCGCGCAGGATCTGCTTCATGGCTTCCCGGCAAGCCGAGCCGTAACCGCCCTTGCCGGGGCGCGCCAGGAGGTGGATATCGGGATCTTCCCGCTGAAGGCGACGGATTTCGGCGGCTGTGCCGTCGGGTGAGTTATCGTCCACAAAGAAAATCGGCTCCTGTCCGGCCGCCTTGCGGATGCGGGATACCAGTATGGCAATGTTCTCCCTTTCGTTGTAGGTGGGGATAATCAGCATGCAGCCCGCCGAACGGATTCTAGCATGCTGCTCTTAGACTTAGGTCTGAAGATTACTGAGTGGGGAGGCCGGCGGCCGATACAGGTCAGTTAGGCCTGTGCCGCCCTGCCAACGCCGGACTCGAAATTACCACTTCGGCGCATAGCCGAATGTCATGGTGAGCGAGATGCTCCGCGCGGGCACCAGCGTCAGGATGTCGCCCGGCGCCGGCCCATTGCTCTTCGTGGAGAACGGGACAACGCCAACAATGTTGTGCTGGTCGAAGAGATTGTTGATCGCGAACCGGACCTTGGTTCCCCTCAGGTAAGTATCGCCCTTGAACGTGTAATTGACGAACAGGTTGGTCACATTGAATGGGTCGATGGCTACTGCCTGGTTGATGGTGCCGTTGTCGTTGTACATGGGGCCGACACGTTTATTAAACATACCCAGGTCCCAGTTCTTTACCTGGTAAGTCAAGCCGATCGCTTCGGTATTCTTGGGGGTGTTCGCGATCCACAGGCCGCCATTAGCGTAGTTGCCCCCCTGGTATTTTGCCGATCCCATGGTTCCGTTGAGGTAAACACTTAAGCCATGGCCGATCAGGATATTACTCTCGGCTTCGACGCCCTTAGTGTTCGACGGGCCAGTCTGGTAAAAGTAGGACTCGCCCGTGGTTGCGTCGATCAAAGACGAGTAGGGATTCTGGAAGTGGCTGTAATAAGCGTCGAAATCCACCGTCCACCGGTTGAATTTCACCACCGAGCCTAGCTGGTAGGTCTTGACCGCCGTGGGCTTCGGCAGAACCGCGACTAGCGCGTTCTTCGAGTCAAACACGCTGCTCGGCGGAATGTTGCTCCCGGTACCGAACTGCGCATACATCGTCCAGTTGGGTTTGATCTTGTAGCGCAGATCGGCCGAGGGCATCCAGGAGCGGTATTCGGCCGAATGGAATGTGCTCGGCGCGCCGCCCAGGTTGCCGACAGTCTTGCCGTTATCCGCGTACTGGGTCAGATTCATTCCGTATTCGGCGACCTTCACTCCGCCGGTGAATGTGAGATCCCGAGTGACCCTGTATTCGTACTCGACAAAGGGCTGCGCCGAAGTGGTGATGAAGTGCTCATGGAAGTTGGGCAAGGCTGTGTCCACCCACGTGCGGGGATCGGACGGACTCTGGTAACGGTCGGTATATGCCCACTCGAACCAGAGGCCGGTCCGAAAGATGCCGCGGTGCATCTCGTAACTCACGGTCGTGATGTCGCCCACTTTGCGGTAACCGTTCAGTTTGTCGACTGCGCTAGTCGCGGTAATGGATGTCGCTGCCGGGGCGAAGAAGCCAGTCGCCTGGATGGAGGGGTTGTTATAGTTCTGTTTGTTCCAGTAACGGTACGTGTACAGCTTGTTATCCAGCTTCCATCCATGGCCCAATTCGGTGTGGAGGCCAATGTACTCGAAGTCAGTCTGCACGTGGTAGAAGTTGTAGCCGTAGTAATTCGGTTGGGAGGGATCGCCGCTCAACAGGTAGTTGTCTCCAAACTGGGCGATCTGGGCGCGCGACGGTCCCTTGAGGTTGGGAGTGTTGGTCCAAAGATCGACCAGGCCGCCAAACAGCGTGATGGTCGTACGGTCGTTAAGGCGATACTGATATTTGAGAAACCCAGCGACGCGTTTTTGATAGTTATAACTCTGGTATCCGTCCGACAACATCTGGTGCACGTTGATCGTTAAGCTGGACTTCTTACCCGGTCCAAATGCTCCGGAATCCATGTCCAGCGCCAGCATTCGGGTGTTAAACGAACCGTAAGACGCGGTCGCGCGGATATCCGGAGTGTAGGCCACGCTGCGCGACAGCAGGTTGACGGTCCCGCCGAAGTTGGTTGGCCCAATTCCGGAGGCCGAACCGGGGCTGCGGTCGAAGTCGACGCCGGCGATGAACTGGCTGGGGAAAAATGCCCATGAGTGGTGTGTGGGGTCGTTGGTGTCGTTAAAGGGAATGCCGTCGGCCTGCATGGTGTATTGGCCATCTTTGAAGCCGCGGAAATAGGTCTTGCTGTCGCCCAGACCGACACCGTTGGGATTGACGCTGAACGTGCCCGGCGCGTTATTGAGCAACTCGGTGTAGTCCGCAACCGGCGAAGCGAAGTTCTGGATGTACTCCGGACTGATCTCGGATCTGGCCGAGCGTGCATCCAGGGTGTTCTGGGAAGGCGCCGCTTCCGCCGCCACGGAAACCGATCCCTCGACTGTGATGCTCTGCGCGAGTTCGCTGACGTTCAGCGCCAGGGTGACCTTTTCCGTAACACCAGCGGCAAGCTTCACCCCGGGGCGCCGGCTGCTCGAAAAACTGGGGGCGGACGCTTCCAACGTATAGGAACCCTCCCCCAGACCGGTAAAGGAGAATCTACCGTCGGATCCCGCCGTCGTCATGTGAGGAGGCCCTCCCGCTTCGTTTCGCACGGAAACGACCGCGCCCGCAATGGCCTTCCCGGCAACGTCCAGCACCTCGCCGCTGATCCCGGCCGACTGAGCATACAGCGGGCCGATCGACCCGGCCGCGCAGAGAAAAACCAGCATGCCGGCCGCGAACAGAATACCGTATCGATTCAAGATGATCTTCACAGTCCACTCCCGTAGGACATTGGTTTGAGTTGATTTTTCTATCCTAGCCGCGGGAAGGTTACGGATTCGTGACAGATCTATAACAGATCGAGCGTGGACTGACTTATTGGTCCGGGCAAAGAATGGAGCAGGACATTCCGGCGGGGAAGGTTCTGCCGCTAGGCTTGCGCCTTACTGTGCTGTCCGGCTTGCGCCGCCAGAAAGTCGAGGATCGCGCCATCAGAAGCTTCGGTCTGGTCGGTCGGATAGATGTGGCTGGCGTCGGGCAGCGTGAGAAACCGTGCTCCGGGAATCCTGCCGGCGATCAGTTTGCCGTTCGCCGCCGGAACCAACCGGTCATTTTCGCCATGGATCACCAGCGTGGGAGCTGTGATCCGTGGCAAGCGGCTGTATCCTTCCCAAGCCAGGATCCCCTGTAGTTGCGCGAGGTAGGCCTCCGGGCGTGGAAACCAGGGGCGGCGTATGTTCACGTCCTCGTCGATTCTCGCGCGCGGCGTGCCGGCGTCGTAGATGAACGGGATGGCGGCCTCGGCGGCCTGCTCGGGTGTCATGACGCTGCGCGCCATGAGCATCCGGCCGACTTCGGGCTCGGCTTGCACGACGGTGGGGCCGCCAGCCGCGGTGCATCCCAGGATCAGCGATCGCACGCGGTTGGGATGCTGGAGCGTCAACTCCTGCGCGATCATGCCGCCCATCGAAATGCCATAGACGTGCGCGCTTTCGACGCCGGCCGCGTCCAGCACGGCCAAGGCGTCCGACGCCATGAGCGCTATGGGATAGGGGCCCGCCGGCATGTCGCTCCGGCCGATGCCGCGGTTGTCGATGGCGATGGTGCGATAGTTCTTCGCCAGAACCGGGCGCGAGCGGTACCACATGTCCGAGGGATAAGCGAGGCCCATGATGAGCAAGAGAGGTTCGCCCGCGCCTTGCTCGTCCCAATAAATCTTCGCGCCTTGATTCTGAATGAATGGCATTGAGTTTCCTGAGTTCCCAGTGTACGCGACGGCGTGAGGCGCGGCGCGCTCTGAGAGCGCTTGGCGGCACAGTTTAGCGGGGCACGGTAAAGGCGAGGAGGGAGCCACCGGCCGCGACCACGATGTACTGCTTGCCGTTCAACTCGTAGCTGATGGGCGGAGCGATCACGGTGCCGCCCGCGTAGAACTTCCACAGCGGCTTGCCCGTGCGCGCATCGAGCGCGAAGACGTAGCCTTCACGGTCGCCGGTGAACACAAGTCCACCCGCCGTGGCCAGGATCCCCGCGGTCGGGCCGGTGACCAGATCGAAGCGCCATTTGGTTTCGCCGCTCACCGGATTCACGGCCAGGATCGAGCCGGTCGAACTCTCGCGCGCCACGCCAACTGCGGTGCTGGCCTGATACCACTGGCCCTCAATGTAGTCCTGGGTGGTCTTGTAATAGGTGCCGCAGCCGTCGGTAGAGCTGAAGTAGTAGAGCCCGGTCTGCGGGCTGTAGGCAGTGGCCTGCCAGTTATGGCCGCCGCCCATGCCGGGACACGATTTGTTGCCCTCCTCGGTGGGCTCCTGTCCGGGGATCAGGATCGGCCGGCCATTGGGGCCGATGCCGTCGGCCCAGGTGACCTTGGTATACCGTCGCGCCACCAGCAGTTTGCCATTGGTACGATCGAGCGCGTAGTAGAACCCGTTGCGGTTGGCGTGGAGGACGGCTTTGACCTTGCGGCCGCCGATCGCGAGATCGACCAGCACCGGGTCGGCGACCGCATCCCAATCGTGCACGTCGTGGGGCGTGAACTGGTAGTGCCACTGGAGTTTGCCCGTGTCGGCATCGAGCGCGACCAGGCTGCAGGTGTAGGCGTTGTCGCCGGGGCGCACGTCGCCGTTCAGGTCGGGTCCGGGGTTGCCCGTGCCCCAATAAGTCAGGTTCAATTCGGGATCGTAGGTGCCGGTGATCCAGGTGGATCCGCCGCCGCGCTTCCAGGAATCGCCTCCCCACGTATCGCCTTTGGGCTCGCCTTCGCCGGCCACGGTCCAGAAGCGCCAGGCGCGCTTGCCGGTTTCGGCATCATAGGCATCCACGAACCCGCGCGTGCCGAACTCCGCGCCGGCGATTCCGATGAGTACCTTGTCCCGGGCCACCAGCGGGGCTACGGTCCCGCTATAGCCTTTGCGGTAGTCGTCGACGATGGTCTCCCAGAGCACGTTGCCGCCGCGAGGGTCCAAGGCCAGGAGTGTGGCCTCGAGGCTCAGCTTGAAGAGCTTGTCGCCGCGCATCGCAAATCCGCGATTCACCTGGCCGCAGCAGACGTTGACGCCGCCCGGCACCGGACGCAGGTAGTGCCAGACGACGCGCCCGGTGAGCGGATCGAGCGCCCAGGCGTGGTTGGAGGCGCCGGTAACGTACATCATGCCGCCGAAAACCAGCGGCGTGGCTTCGAACTTGCCGATGACGCCGCTCTGGAAGATCCACTCCGGCCGCAGCGTGGCGACGTTGGCGGAGTTGATCTGCGCCGATTCGGTGTAGCGCCAGCCGGCGAGGTTGCGGCCGTAGGTGGTCCACGCGCCGCGTTCGCTCTGGGCGTTAAGAGCCGCCGCCACGGCGAGCGCCAGGGTGTAGATGCGGTTTCTCATTGCTTCACGTCGCGCCGCGCAGGCTGACCAGATAGGCCAGCAGGTCATCCATTTCCGCTGCATTGAACAGGCTGCCGTAACCGTCGGGCATCAGCGAGCGGTATTCCCGCTTCACCGAGCGCACTTGGGCGCGCTGGAAGGAGTAGAACGTTTCGGACATATCCATAAGCTGCACCGAGAAGTTATCGTAGCCGCGCTCGACGCCGGTAATCTGCCGGCCATCGGATTTGACGACGGTGATGGTGAAGTATCCCGGGGTGAGATCGTTCGAAGGCGCGGTAACGGATTCACGTAGGTAGGCGAGGCTGCGCTGGCGTCCTACGCGGGTCAGGTCGGGACCGAGGTGTCCGCCGCGCGTGCCGGCGACGTGGCACTTGCCGCATCCGCCTTTCTCCCAGAAGAGGCGCTCGCCGGCTTGCGCCTGGCCCTTGGGCGGCGCGGTTTCCGCGCGCGCGATCGAGCGGATGTAGGCCACCAGGCGCCATACGCCCGGGTCGCCGAAGACCAGCGAGAAGGACTGCATCTCGGTGCCGGTGACGCCGTCGGAGATGGTGCGGAACAGGTCGGTATCCTGGTCGCCGGCGGAGAATGTGCCGCGGGTAAGATCCGGTCCGCGGCCGCCTTCCCCCCGAATGCCGTGGCACGGAGTGCAGTAGATCCGGAAGATCTCGCGGCCGGCTTCGATAGCTTCCGGTCTGCCGGACATAGGATTTTGTGCGTAGACGGTTCCCGCGGCCAGAAGTAGCAGTCCTGAGCGCATGGGGAAAGCGTACTACATTGCGGCGCGCCCGGGCGACCCGAATCGCGGCTCGAGTTCCAGCAGCGTCATCGCCCGGCGCTTCTCCCCATTGGCTGGAATGGCGGACATTCAGGCTGCAATTCCTGGTACTCTTTCGCAGGAGGCTCCCATTATGCTGCGCCGGAATTTTCTGACGTCTGTGCCGCCGGTGATTCTCATGCCGCAGTTACGCTCTGCGCCCCGGCTCAAAATCACCAACATCCGGATCGTGAATCTGAAGAGCGGTCGCGAAACCGGGAAGATGGAAGCTGCATGGAATCCGGGAACCGTGACCACGCACCGGATCGCCGGCGGCTCGGTCATCGAGATTCACACCGATCAGGGACTCTCGGGTATCGGGCCGTCGATCGACAGCGGTGCGCTCGAGGCGGGCAAGGCGCAACTCGTCGGTAAGGACCCCTTTGACATCGAGCAACTGGCCGGTCCCCTGCGCTATTACGCGGGCCAGAGCCCACGCACGGTTTCGAGTCTGGAAATTGCGCTCTGGGACCTCATCGGCAAGGCGGCTGGCCAACCGCTCTACAAACTCTGGGGCGCGGCCAGGCACCGCGTGCCGGCCTATGCCAGCATGATCCAGCTTTCCACCCCGGACGAAAGGGTCCGCATGGCGGTCGAGCTCAAATCGCAGGGCTGGAAGGCGATCAAGCTTCGGGCGCACTATCAGACGATGAAGGAAGACGTGCGCCTGGTCGAAGCCGTACGAAAAGCCGTGGGCGACGACATGGAGATCATGGTGGACGCCAACCAGGCGCAGTCCTTCGGCACGTGGCAGCCGGGCGTGATGTGGGATTTCCGCCGCGCACTCGAGACCGCCCGGGAACTGGAGCGTTTGAACTGCTTTTGGCTGGAAGAACCGCGGCTGCGCTACGCTTTCGATGAGTTGGCCGAGTTGAACCGCCTGGTCGGCATTCCGATCGCCGGCGGCGAGAACAATCGCGGCGTGCACGAATATCGCTGGATGCTGGAACAGAATGTCTTCGACATTCTACAGCCTGACATTATGGTGGCCGACGGCGTCAGGGGCTTCCGCGAGATCGCGGCCCTGGCCAAGGTGCACAACAAGAGAGTGATTCCGCATCACGGTGGAGGCAATCTCGGCACCATCGCCCAGTTGCACGCCATCGCCTCCTGGCCGCACGCGCCGTGGATTGAACTCCTGCACGACCCGCCTGTCGCCGCGTATACCAACGGGTTCGCGATGATGGAGAACCCGCCGCTGGTGGACAAGGAGGGCTATCTGAACTTGCCGCAAGGCCCGGGCTTGGGCGTGGCCATCAACAACGATCTGATTGCGGCGTAAGTGTGTGCAGTGTCGTCAGGGCGCGCCGTTGGCGCGCGGCCCGACCTTGCCTTTTCCGGGCAACAAAGCCTATCCTGAAACCCGTGGAGCAACTCACCAACAAGTTGGCGGCCGCGCTCTCGCGACTGCACCAACTGCTGTTAGCGGAGAAAGAGGCCGTGCGCGCCCTGGACCGCGAGCGAATGGAGCAATTGGAGGCGGAAATCGCGCAGGTGCAGGCAGAGAAGAACAGCCTGCTCGATCAGTTGCGCGTCCGCCTCAAGGAACATGACTCCTAGGATTTGGTCGACGACTTTTTTTAGAACGCCATGGGCCCCCTGGCCCGCGGGCCTTACGGCGCCAGTTTCACTGTCATCATGGCGCCGCCCAGCGACGCAATCACAGTCCTGAGCCGTAGACATCGGGGTCGTAAACCTCGCGTCCGCTCTTCGCCCTGCGGCCAGTTGCTTATGCTGGGGTCATCACCCAGACTGCCCGGAAGGGCGGCGTGCAATCGTCGAACTGGTCGCGGCCGGCGTTGTCGAGCGCGATGAAATCGACGTTGTGGCCACTACACGCCAGAACCAGAAAGGGGAGGCGGTTCACTGCCGGGTTATCGCCCGATGACGACGACGACTCCCGCCGTCCTGACATCCACCTTCTGAATGCGGTGGCCGAGTTCGAAAGGCCTCCCCACCACGGCCGTTGGATACATCGGCAGCAGGAGGTTCTGGATCAGAAAGTCCAACGTCCGGCCGTCAATGACGACCCCGGAAATCTCCACCCGTTGTACCTCCACCGTGGCGCGGCCGTCGGATGACCGGATGCGCGCCGTCACACTGACCGGCCGTTCCCCACCGAGCAGCTTGGACATCAGCCAGCCCGGATGCTGCCCCAGGGTCTGTTCGACCTTTTCGAAATCGATCAGGGCTGTCCCCGTCACCACTTCGGGTGTGCCGAGATGGATCCGCGGATTCCGGACGCCCGCCGGCGCCTCCTTTTCACCATAGGCGCTCAACTCGGCCGGGCTGAACTCCACGCGCGCACCGGGCGGCAGGCGGTCGCTTTCGATGGAATCGAGTTTCCGCTTGATGGGAGCGTAGTCGCCCTCCGCCGCGCACATCACGGCGGCGGCCAGCAGCGGAATCGCAGTAATCCGGCGCACCTTCACAATTCTACTTACGCGCGGCGGTCCGCGGCAGTTGCCGGTCCAATCGGTCTGAATGGATCTTTTCGCATATAAGATCGTATAGAACCACATGAATGCCGTTTTCAGATTCGTTCCCGCCATACTGGGGGCTGCGGGGGCCTTCGCCCAGCCTCCGCAGCGCTTGGAATTCGAGGTGGCGGCCATCAAGCCGGCTGCGCCGATCACGCCCGGAGTCTCCCAGGTCCACGCCGGAGTGCAGGTGGATGGCGCCCAAATCCATTGCAGTTACCTGTCGTTGACGGATTATATTCGGATTGCGTACAAGCTGAAGGAGCACCAGATTTCGGGGCCTGACTGGTTGGCCTCGGAGAGGTTCGATATCGCCGCCAAACTACCGGCGGGGACGGCCCGCGAGCAGGTTCCGGAGATGCTGAGATCTCTGTTGGAAGACCGGTTTCAGATCAAGGTCCACCGGGAGACCAAGGAGTTTCCGGTTTATGGCCTGGTGGTTGCCAAAGGCGGCCTGAAGATGGCCGAGTCGCCGCCAGATGCCCAGACCGACGTCGCCGAAGCATCCAGGGCGCCCGTCAACGTCACTGCCACTGGCGGGCCTGGCGGCACCACGGTCGACTACGGCAAGGGCTCCTCCTTCAGCTTTGGCAACAACAGGTTCGAGGCCAGGAAACTGACGATGGCCAGCGTAGCCGACTCGCTCGGCCGATTCGTGGACAAGCCGGTGGTCGATCTAACCGGGTTGCAGGGCAACTACGATTTCACGCTCGATTTCTCACCGGAGGACTACCGGGCCATGCTGATCCGCTCCGCCATCTCGGCCGGCGTGTCGCTGCCTCCGGAAGCCCTAAGACTGCTCGACGGCTCGTCTGGCGATTCCCTCTTCGCGGCCTTGCAGATTTTAGGTCTTAAGCTGGAATCGCGCAGGGCGCCGCTGGAGGTGCTGGTGGTCGATCACGTGCTGAAAACACAGACGGAGAACTAGCCCGTCCTACACCCACCAGGCCGCCGTGGGCTTTTCCCTGATGATGAGGCCGTTCAGGAACGAGGCCGCTTGCGAGAGGCCTTCTTCGGGCGAGAGCAGGCTGTCTTCGTGCTCGATGGAAAGCACGTAGTCGTAGCCGAACATACGCAGCGTGGAGGCAAATTCCTTCCACCAGCCGGCGTCGTGGCCATAGCCGCAGGTGCGGAACACCCAGGCGCGGTTCTTTTCGTCGGTGTAGCTCTTGGTGTCGAGCACGCCGGTGAGCGGCAGGTTGCGATCATAGATCTGCGTATCTTTGGCGTGGACGTGGAAAATGGCGTCGCCTAGCACACGGATGGCGGCGATGGGGTCGATGCCCTGCCAGAACATGTGGCTGGGGTCGTAATTGCAGCCCACGCTTTTGCCGGCGATCTCGCGCAGCCGCAGCATGGTTTCCGGACTGTAAACCACGAAGCCGGGGTGCATTTCTATGGCGACCTTGACCCCGTGATCCTCGGCGAATTTGGCGTGCTTGGTCCAGTACGGCGTCACCACCTTTTCCCACTGCCACTTGAGGATTTCGAGGTAGTCCGGGGGCCAGGGACAGGTCACCCAGTTGGGCCATTTGGCATTGGGCGAATCGCCGGGGCAGCCGCTGAAATCCACCACGACCGGCACCCCGAGTTTCTCCGCCAGCCGGATGGTCTTCTTGCTGGTTTCCTGATCGTGTCGGGCGCGATCCTTGTCGGGATGCAGCGGGTTTCCGTGGGAACTCAGGGCGCTGATGGAGAACCCATGGTCGGCCAGTCTGCTCTTGAAGTCGTTCAACTCGCTCTTGTTCTCGAGCATGGAGAGCTTGCAGTGGGCGTCGCCTGGATAGTTGCCTGTACCGAGTTCCACGGTATCGATTTGGTAGCCTTTCAGCTTCTTGAAAACGTCTTCGATGGGTAACTGCGACAGCAGCGGGGTGAATACGCCGACCTTCACGAGGCCTCCTTGGTATTTGGATGATGCCGAACCATGAACAGAATATCACGCGGACCGCGCAGGGGCGCGGCGTGTCAAAATGGAGTCCAAATGCTACGACGAACCTTCATATCGGCCTCGGCCGCCGTCGGATTGTACGCCGAACCGCCGGCCGGCGCACCCAGCGCGTACTTCCACCTGCTGTACGTCTACCTGCGAACCGGTTCTCAGGTGGACCGCACCAGGCAGTACCTGCGCGACGTATTTCTGCCCGCGGCCAGGCGCGCGGGTCTCGGGCCGTTAGGTTTCTTCAGCCCCGTTTTGGGCGAGCACAGCCCGTTTGTTCTTTCGCTGGCCAGCTATCCGTCGCTAGCCTCCTTTCAGGAAGTTCATAACCGCTTCGTGGAGGACAAGGATTTCCAGAAGGGTATCGCCGAATATGACAATATTCAAGACCCGCCGTACCTCCGCATGGAAAGCTCGCTGCTGAGGGCTTTCGATGGCATGCCCGCGCTCGAAGTGCCGGCCAACGACGGCAAGCGCGCCGCACGCATCTTCGAAATGCGCACCTACGAATCGGTGAACGAGAAAGCCTCGCTGCGCAAGATCAAGATGTTCGAAGACGGCGAAATTGGGATTTTCCGCCGGCTGGGCATGACGCCGGTCTTCTTCGGCCAGACCATCGTGGGCCGGAACCTGCCCAGCCTGACTTACATGCTGACCTTCGACGACCTGGCCTCGCGCGACAAACTATGGCGCAGCTTTGGCGCCGATCCGGAGTGGCAGAAGTTGCGCGTCCAGCCAGGTTTGAGCGATGCCGAGACCGTATCCAACATCAGCAACGCCATTCTGTCGCCGCTGCCCTTTTCGCCCATGCGGTAACAGCTAACGGGCTCGCGCTTCTGAGGCTGGCTACTCCTCCAGGAACAGCGGACGCACATGCCGGCCGAACAGGTTTTCGGTCACGTTGCGCGAAATCGAAGGCTCGCACTGGCGCAGCATGTCCAGGTACCGGCTGCCCATCTTGGCCGCAACTTTGAACCCGACGTGCAGCAACTGGCGCAGATCCGCATTGAAGCCGGGGTTAGCCTGGTCGTGCCGCAATGCCGAGGTGAACTGGCCCGCCGTCCAGCGATTCACTTCCGCGGGCGCCGGCAGGTGCGCGGGCCGGATGTCGATCACGCTGGCGTACGGCTCGCACAAGGCTTCCCGGTTCGCGAAGGCGGTGGCGTAAATCTCCCGCGCCAGCGCCAATCCCTCGCCGCCGGCTTCGGCCATGCCGATCAGTTCCTCCAGCCAGGTGGTGCCCGCGGTCTTGAGGTGGACTCCCGCGCCGGATGTCTTCAGCGCCCGCCGGATGGACCCGTAGATGGAAAACTTATCGCTGCCTGAATGCACACTCAGCTTGAGGTTGGCCGGCAGCCCATATTGGCCCACCGCGTACGCGATCACTGCCAGGTCTTCGCGGAACTCCTTCTCGAACTGCGCCACATCGCCGGCGTAATCCACGCCCTTATTGAAGCGGCCAGTGAACTTGGGCGCGATGGTCTGGATCGGGATGCCGTTATCGGCGACCGCCGCCAGGATCACCAGCAACTCCGGAGGCGTCTGCGGCGCATCGGTCTCATCCATCGAGATCTCGGTCACGAAGGTGCCTTCGCCGCGCCGGTTCATGATGTGCCGGTAGATCGCGCCAGCCTGCTCGACGGCGAACAGATACTTCCCGGCGACGGCGCGGATGCCATCGCGAGTGGTGGCGAACGGTTCGGCGATTCCAGGGATGCGAACCGTGCCGATCAGCTCCGGATGCTTGTCCAGTAACGCCTCCACGCCGGCCGGAGCGGCGGGCTGGCCGATGGCGGATGCCACGTCGAGGGTGTAGAAATCGCTGGAGCTGATGAAGCGGTCCACCGTACTCAGGTTGATATGGTCGGCATCCACATAATAGGGCAGCCCCCAGCCGAGCTGTCGAACGGCGGCATCGGCCGCGGCGCGCACGCTCGGCGGGTCTGATCCCACGATGCCGTGCTCGCGATTCGACTTGTTCCAGACGGGAATTACCGCGGCGCCCCGCTCCACAGCCATCAGGCAGGCGCGTAGCTGGGCCGCCGCCTGGTGAGCGAAGCGGTCGCCCACTCCCAGAGAGAATTTCTCTAACGTCAGCATGGAGAAACTCGATTATAAGCGATCGGAGCCGGATAGCCACCGTCCTCCTCTCTGAGCCATCTCTGCGCCCTGCGCTGCCTCCGCGGCCGAACCTCGATCCAGATTCTACCGCCCGGATTCGGTCGGGTTTTGCCTTGGGTTTTCTCTGCGTTTTTCTCCGCGACCCGGCGTCTCCGCATTGAGAAACTCCCTCTCAGGCCACGCCGCCATCCCGGCAAGGTCTAGGCACAATACCGTTCAGTTAAGGACCGCCGCCCTACGCTTCCCAGATCGCCGCTTGGGACCAATGTACGAGTCGGCGACTTGTACGGCCAATCTCTGCCCGATCCACCGGGGTGGGGCAGCCAGTCACTCAAGACGACGCACCACCATTCTGCACAGTGAAGGCGGGCGCTGCAAGAGGTTTTTGTGAAAACCTGGCTACCAACCTCAGGAGCCCGCCAGACGGGGCTTCGTGAGCTTTCACTGGTGACTCAGATCGAACGAAAAGAAGAAAGGAGCACCTATCCATCGGGCTTTGAGCGCTTCGTCCGACGGACGATCTCAATGAAGGATTGGCCGTATTAAAACGACGATCCGACCCGAGCGCATGGCGCTTCGCCGAACGTGTCCAGCCAGTGTCAGCATCGGCGAATCAACGAGGCTCATTTTCGGCGACAGCGAAGGACGCCGGTTGAAGTTGCAGTTCGATCGAGCGGACAACGTCGGCGTCGAGCGGAACGAGGACGACCGCATCTTTGCGCGCCCTGGTACGACGACAGCTTCTCGAAAAAATAGCCGGCGGCCTTACACGATCTCCCAGCGGTGGGCGGCCCTCCGCGCAATCGCGAACAGCACCGCTCCCACCGCCACCAGCACCAGCACCTGAGGCCACAAATGCGACAACGGCTCGTCGCGCCAGAACACCTTCGTGAATCCATCGATCGCCCAGGCATTGATGGTCAACAGTCCGGCTTTCTGCATCGCCTGCGGCATCAGGAAGCGCGGAAACATACTACCTCCGACCGAAGACATGATCAGGATCACCAGCGTCGAAAGCGCGCCCAATTGCGCCCGCGTGCGGCAGATGCTCGCCAGCAGCATGCCAAAGGCGCCAACCGCGAAGGCGGTGCACACTCCCATCACCACAAAACCGGGGATGTGGGGCAGGAAGTCGAGCTTGAATACGGCCCACGCCCAGAGGAACATCAGCACCAGTTGCGAGAAGGCCAGCAGCATCGCGAATGCCAGCTTCCCCGCCAGCAGCCGGGTCATCGTGATATGCGAGCTGAGCACGCGGTCCAGTGTGCCGCTATCTACTTCGTCCAGCAGTGAGCCGGACGACCCGCTCGCCGTAAACAGCAGGAACATCACGCCGATGGCTGCGGCGTAGAACGAGACCATCGGGTTATCTTTGTTCTCGCCGACCACGTCGCGCGCCTGGACCGCGATCAGCCCTGCGTCCCCCGTCGTGTTCCGCCCGACGCCCGCTATCGTGTCGCGCTGCCCGGTCTCGCGCCGAAGCTCCTCGAGGCCCGCATCTATCCGCTTCTGCTGCTCCGCCGTGAACCCGCCGGCATACTGATCGATGTACCTGGAGCCGAGTTCCGCCATTACGTCTGGCATGGACGTCAGCGCCACTTTCTGCAGCAGACCCGTGGCCACCTGCGCCGCCACCATATCGCTAGGGTCTTTCAAAAGACCGACGGCGGGACCGTTCGAAACGGCGCCGAGCGACATCGGGTTCGCGCCGAAGCCATGCGGAACGATAATCGCCACCGGCGCGGTCCCGGCCTTCACCGCGGCCTCGGCCGTGGCGGCGGTGTACTCGGGCTGCGCCGCGCCTTGCTTCGTCTTCACCATCAGTGACTGCTCGCTCTGGAGCCCTTTTACCAGCCGCTCCGAGGCCCTGCTGTGGTCTTCATCCACCACTATGACTGTCACTTTCGGCGTGCTGTTACGCCGGCCACCGAAGATTATGGCGAATATAGTGAAAAAGACGACCGGCAGCACAAAGCTCAACGACAGCGCGGCGCGGTCGCGGCGCAGTGAAACCAACGAGGTGCGAATGATTGAGATCATTACTCGCGCAGCTCCCTTCCCGTTAATTGCAGGAATACCGATTCGAGCGTCGGTCGGCGCACGGAGATATCGACGAGCATCAGGCCGGCGCTGGCGGAGTCATCGAGCAGGTCCGCGATTTCGGTGGGATGCTCGATGGTAAACTGCGCCGCGTCGCCCACACGGCGGCCTCCCTTGCGCTCCACCCACTCAGCGCACAATTCAGGGGCGCCCTGAAACCGGGCCAGCACCTCACTGCGCGAGCCGAATGTCCTTTGCACCAATTCCTCATTGCTGCCCATGGCGATGATGCGACCGTGATCCACAATGGCGATGCGGTCGCACAGGCGCTCCGCCTCCTCCATGTAGTGCGTCGTGTAGATGATCGACATTCCTTCCCCGTGCAGCTTCTCGATCATCTCGAAGATGCGGTTGCGCGACTGCGGGTCCACCCCCACGGTCGGCTCATCCATGAGGACCAGCTTCGGGCGATGAATCATCCCCGCGGCCATGTTCAAGCGACGCTTCATGCCTCCAGACAGATTCTTAACCAATTCGGTGGCGCGGTCCGTCAAGGCCGCCCAGCCGAGGCACCACGCCACGGCGTCGTGCAGTGCGGCGCCCGAGAGTCCGTAGTAGCGGCCGAACGATTCCAGATTTTCCCGGCAACTGAGCCGGGGATAAAGCGCCAGGTCTTGGGGCACCCACCCCAGCGCCATGCGCGCCCCCGCAGAATCGGCCCCGGAGCCGAACACCGCAATCGTGCCCGCGTCCGGGAGCACCCGTCCGACGATGCTGCGAATCAGCGTGCTCTTGCCCGCTCCGTTCGGTCCGAGCAGGCCGAGACACTCGCCGGCCTCGATGTGGAGGGTGACGCTATCGAGGGCCGTCACCGGTCCGAACCGCTTGAGCAGCGCCTCGATTCGCAGCGGCAGCGGAGACGCGGCCGAACTTATCGGCACAGTCGCCATGAAACGATTCTCCCACATGCCGGCCAGGCATCACCGGTTATACAGGGAATTTACGCCAATGCTTAGGAGCAACCCCGCAAGCCGGAATGCGGGTCGGAAGCCCGGTTCTGGAAAGTCCCGAGCGAGTGACGCCTGACTCGTACAGAGCAGATTGTAGAGCCATGGGCACGCATGAGTGATGGCCAGCGCTGATTGTCAAGTGAAGAGCATTGGGTCTAAGCACTCCCATCCAGGCGCTACCATTGGCTTGTCATGCCGAACCTCTCTCGAAGGCAAGCGCTGAGCGCGATGGCAGCCGGCGCGCTCTTGCGGCCGGGCGACGCCCAGGCCGCCACCGACCCGTGGACCGCATTGCCGGACCTGCTGAAGCGGATCGCACCGCCCTCCTTTCCCGACCGCGATTTCGAGATTACCCGCTACGGCGCTAAAGAGGGTGGCAAAATCGACGGCACCGCCGCTTTCCAGCGGGCCATCGAGGCCGCCTATGCCGCCGGTGGCGGCCGCGTGGTAGTCCCGGCGGGCGTCTTCCTCACCGGCGCGATTCACCTCAAGAGCAACGTCAACCTGTTCGTGGCTCCCCATGCCACCGTGCGCTTCAACCCCGATCCACGTCTGTACCCAATGGTCCTTACCCGCTTCGAAGGGATGGAGTGCATGAACTACTCGCCATTCGTCTACGCGCTGGAGCAGCGGAATATCGCCATCACCGGCGGCGGCACGCTGGACGGACAGGCCGGTTGCGAGCACTGGTGGCCGTGGAGCGGCAAGGCCAGGTGTGGCGCTCCCGCCGGCGGTCCCGACCAGCGCAAAGCCCGCGCTGCGCTCGGGGATCTCGCCGAGCGCGGCGTCCCGGTGGAGAAGCGCGTCATGGGCGAGGGCGGCTACCTGCGCCCCATGTTTGTCCAGCCGTACCGCTGCGACAATGTACTCATCGAAGGCGTTACCATCACCAATTCGCCCATGTACGAATTCCATCCGGTGCTCTGCCGCAACGTCACGGTGCGGGGCGTGACCGTGGCGAGCCACGGCCCCAATAACGATGGCTGCGATCCCGAATCCTCCGCCGATGTGCTGATCGACCGCTGCGTCTTCGATACCGGCGACGATTGCATCGCCATCAAGTCCGGCCGCAATGCCGATGGCCGCCGCGTCCATACGCCATCGGAGAATATCGTCGTGCAAGGCTGCACCATGAAGGATGGCCACGGCGGGGTGACCCTGGGCAGCGAATGCTCGGGAGGCATCCGCAACATCTACGCGCAGGACTGTAAAATGGACAGCCCCAACCTCGACCGCGTGCTGCGCGTCAAGACCAACGCGGTCCGCGGCGGCGTGATCGAGCGGGTGTACATGCGGAATGTCGAGGCCGGCCAGGTGGCGGGCGCCGCCGTCGATATTGACTTCTTCTACGAGGAGGGCGAGAAGGGCGCGTTTCCTCCCGTCGTGCGCGACATCGAGGTGGTCAACCTCACCTGCCGCCAGAGCAAGTCGGCGCTCTCTCTGCGCGGGTTCAAGACCGCACCCATCCGCAATGTGCGCTTGCTGAACTGCAGGTTCGAACAGGTGGCGGCGCCGAACGTGATCGAAAACGTGGAGTCCCTGACGCTCGATTCGGTCACCATCGGCGGGCGCCCCGTGTGAACCCGTTATCGGCGGCCGCCGCCAGGCCAGAGCCGGCGCCCGGCCCCTTCTTCCCCGTTCAATGAACGCCGCCCTCAGTTGGCGCGGAACCTGAGCAGGCTAAAAGACCCTGGTATCTGATACACTGCTGGTCGGTACCCCCATGACCAGCAAGGAACGCGTGTTGGCCGCCATCGGCCATCGCCCGCCGGACCGGGTCCCGATCGACTTCGGCAGCACGGCGGTCTCCGGCATCCACGTCAGTTGCGTGGCCGCCCTCCGCGACTACTACGGCCTCGAGCGCAGGCCCGTCAAGGTGCACGAACCAGGTCAGATGCTCGGCCTGGTCGAGGAAGATCTCAAGCAGGCCATGGGCATCGACGTCGACGGCGTGTTCCGCCGCAAGACGAAGTTCGGCTTTCCGGCCGAGGACTGGAAGCTCTGGCGCACCCATCAGCGTCTCGAGGTGCTCGTGCCCGGCGGGTTCAATACCACAACCGACGCCGGCGGCGACACCCTCATCTATCCCGAAGGCGACCTCTCGGCGCCCCCTAGCGGGCGCATGCCCAGGAACGGTTACTTCTTCGACGCGATCATCCGCCAGGACCCCATCGTCGAAGAGAATCTGAACCCCGAGGACAACCTCGAGGAGTTCCAGCCCATCGGCGCCGGCGAGATCGTGTCCTGGAAGGCCGACGTGGAGACCGTGGCCGGCGGTAGCCGCGCCGTCGTGGCCTCGTTGGGTGGAACCTCCTTCGGCGACATTGGCCTCGTGCCCGGGCCGTTCCTGAAACATCCCAAGGGCATTCGCGACGTCGCCGAGTGGTACATGTCCACCAGCAGCCGCCGCGATTACATCCATGCTGTCTTCTCGCGCCAGTGCGAAATCGCGCTCGGGAACCTCGCCAGGATCCACGCCGCCATCGGCAGCCTCATCGACATCGTCTACGTCTGCGGCACCGACTTCGGCACCCAGTCCGGAACCTTCTGCTCGGTGCAAACCTTCCGCGACCTGTGGTTCCCCTACTATCGCCAGGTGAACCAGTGGATCCACGCCAATACCTCCTGGAAGACCTTGAAGCACTCCTGCGGATCGGTGGATCGCTTTGTCCCTTCCTTCATCGAAGCCGGTTTCGACATCCTCAACCCGGTCCAGTGCTCGGCCGCCAACATGGGCGCCGCGCATCTGAAGGCCGATTATGGCGATCGGATCGCGTTTTGGGGCGGCGGCATCGATACGCAGAAAGTGCTGCCATTCGGCACACCCGGCGAGGTCCGCGAGCAGGTCCTGGAGCGCTGCCGGATCTTCTCCCGCGGCGGCGGATTCGTTTTCAACAGTATTCACAACGTGCAGGCTCAGACGCCGGTCGAAAACATCGTGGCCCTGATCGATGCCGTGCACGAATTCAATGGAGCGGTTGCCCATGCCTGACCCCAGCCGGCTTTACGAAGCGATTCTCAATGGCGATCACAAGACCTCGGTCGCCGTCACCCGCGAGGCGATCGACGCCAAAATCGACGCTATGGAACTGGTGAGCCGCCACATGGTGCCCGCCATGGACGAAGTCGGGCGGCGCTTCGAGTGCGAGGACTACTTCGTCCCCGAACTCCTGCTCTCCGCCCGCGCCATGAAAGCCGCGCTCGAACTCCTACGCCCGCTCCTCGCTGCCGAAGGCGCTAAATCGGCGGGCCGCGTGGTGATCGGCACGGTGCAAGGCGACCTCCACGACATCGGCAAGAATATCGTCGCCGCCATGCTCGAGGGCGGCGGTTTCGAGGTGTTCGACCTCGGAGCCAACGTGGCTCCGCAGATGTTCGTAGATACCATCCGGGAACGCCACCCGCAACTGGTCTGCCTCTCCGCGCTCCTCACGGTGACGATGGGGTCGATGCGGACGACCATCGAAGCCCTCAAGCAAGCCGGTGTGCGCGATTCCGTGAAGGTCCTGGTGGGCGGCGCTCCGGTCACTCCCGAGTTCGCCCGCCAGATCGGCGCCGATGGCTTTGGCGAAAGCGCCACGGCAGCCGTGACGCTGGCGCGGCAAATGGTGCAGGCATGAGCGCCGCTCCCCTCGTCAGCGCCGCCGTGGCATCATGCGCATAAAGGTGATCAGTTGCGACGTCATGTTCCGCGAGATCTGCCACCTCGCGGCCCACTCGCCCAACCAGGTCGATGTCGAGTTCCTTCCCAAGGGTCTCCACGACCTCAAGAGCGCCGCCATGCGTGAGCGGCTGCAGCAGCAGGTGGACGCGGCTTCCACGGCGGACTACCAGGCCGTCGCCATGGCGTACGCGCTGTGCGGAAACGGCCTCGCGGGGCTCCAGGCGCGCGCCATCCCGGTCGTCGTGCCCCGCGCCCATGACTGCATCGCGCTGTTCATGGGCGCCCGGCAACGTTACCAGCAGTACTTCGACACCCACCCGGGCGTGTACTTTAAAACCAGCGGCTGGATCGAACGCGGCAGCACGGCCAACCAACTCTCCGGCTACGGCCTCGATATGGCGGCTCTCGTTGCCCGCTACGGCGAAGAGAACGCCGAGTACCTTTTCGAGCAGTTAAACCAGTATAAGAAGACGTACAACCAATTCACTTACATCGACATGGGCATCGAGCCGGACGACCGCTTCGAGAAACAGGCTCGTGCCGAGGCCGGCGAACGGGGCTGGGACTTCGAGCGCATCGCCGGCGACCTGTCGCTCCTGCGCCGTCTGGTCGATGGCGATTGGAGCGAAGCCGACTTCCTGGTGGTCCCGCCGGGCTACCGCATCGCACCGACGTATGACGACCGGATTATCGAAGCTCGCGAGGCCGCCCCGTGAATGGCCGCGAACGCGTTCTGGCGCGCGTCGACGGGCGTCCCACCGACTGCCTCCCGCTGATGCCGATCACCATGATGTTCGCCGCCGGCCAGATTGGCGCGCGCTACTACGACTACGTCACCGACTACCGCGTCCTGGCCGAAGCCCAGATCCGTACCGCCGAAAAGTTCGGTTTCGACTACGTGTCCGTGATCTCCGATCCGGCGCGCGAACCCGCCGACCTCGGCGCCGTAGTCCAGTTCTACCCCGATCAGCCGCCGGCCATCGTCGAAGAGAGCGCGCTCGTCGCCGACAAGACCAGGCTCGCCGCCCTGCGGCTACCCGACCCTTTGGGCGGGGGACGCATGCACGACCGGGTCCGCGGTGTCGCTCTCCTGAAGGAACGCGCCGGCGGCGATCTCCTCGTCGAAGGATGGGTGGAAGGGCCCTGCGCGGAAGCCGCCGACCTGCGCGGCATCAATACCCTGATGACCGACCTCTACGACGATCCCACGTTCGTTGAGGATCTCTTCGAGTTTGCCGTCGCCATGGAACTCCAGTTCGCCAAAGCCCAGGTGGAAGCCGGCGCGGAGATGATCGGCGTGGGCGATGCCGCCGCCTCCCTGATCGGGCCGAAGTTCTACAACGGCCTGGTCTGGAACTACGAAAAGAAACTGATCGACGCAATTCACCAGCTCGGCGCCGCCGTTCGCCTCCACATCTGCGGCAACACGCGCAAGATCGTCGATGGCATGGGCCGAACCGGCGCCGATATCATCGACCTCGACTACCTCTCGCCGATCGCCGGCGCCAGGGCCGCCATGGGCCGCCGTCAGGTGCTGCTCGGCAACATCGAGCCCGTCGGCGTGCTGCGCCACGGCACTCCCGAAACCGTGCGCGACGCCATTGCCGCTTGCCACCGCGATGCCGGCGAAAATTACATTGCGGGCGCCGGTTGCGAGGTCTGCCGCGACACGCCCGAAGCCAATCTGCGCGCCCTCTGCGATTACGCGCACGCCGCCCGATGAAGATCGCGATCCGCCTCGAACCGCTGGGCGCCCAGGTGGAAACCGAACCGGGCGCGCCGCTTCGCGATCTGCTGCTCCCCTTCGGCGTCGAGTTCCCTTGTGGTGGCAAAGGCCGCTGCCGCCGCTGCCGCGTTCGCGTCATTGACGGGGTGGTGGACAGCCCCGAGGAGGACGTGGCCGGCTGGACCCTCGCCTGCCACGCCCGCGCCGCCACCAGCGCCACCCTCGAAATCGGCCAGTTCGAAGCTCCTATCCTTGCAGACGATCGTCCGTTCCCCTTCCAACCGCGTCCCGGCCGCGGCATCGCCATCGACCTCGGCACCACTACCGTCGTCGCGCAACTCATCGACCTCTCTACCGGCGAGGTGCTCGGCGTGCGCACCGGTCTCAATCCCCAAGCCGCCTACGGCGCCGACGTCATGACCCGCATCGAGCTGGCGCTCCGGCCCGAGGGACGGGAACAGTTGAGAAATGCCATCCATGCCGCTCTCGACGGCATGATCGCCGGCCTTTCGGGCGGCCTTCCGCTAGCGGGAATCGCCATCTGCGGGAACACGGCCATGCTGCACCTCTACGATGGCCTCGACGCCACACCGCTGTCGCGTGCCCCGTTTGAGCCCGTGCATCTGGAATCGCCCAACGGGTTCATGCCGTGTCTCGGCGGATTTGTCGGCAGCGATATCCTGGCAGGCATCGTCGCCACCGGCATGCACCAGAGCCCTGGCCTCGCCGTCCTGATCGACCTTGGCACCAACGGCGAGATCGTCGCCGGCAATCGCGACCTTCTGTTGTGTGCCTCCACCGCCGCCGGCCCCGCCTTCGAAGGAGGACGGATCTCCTGCGGCATGCGCGCATCCACCGGCGCCATTTCCGAAGCGGCCATCGAAGGCGGCGGCATCCGCTGCGCGGTGATCGGTGGGGGTGCGGCTTGCGGCATCTGCGGCAGCGGACTGGTGGACGCGGTCGCCGCCGGGCTCGACCTTGGCCGCATCGCGCCCGGCGGCCGCATGGCGTCGCCCCTCGAACTGGCCGGCGGCATCGTTCTGACCCAGGCCGACATCCGTGAGTTGCAACTCGCCAAGGCCGCCATCGCCGCCGGTGTCCGCGTGCTGCTCCACCGCCTCGGCGCGACCCTCGCCGATGTCCGGCGCGTCTGGCTGGCAGGCGCGTTCGGCAACTACGTCAACCGCGCCAGCGCCCGCCGTATCGGACTGCTCGAGTTCCCCGACCACCTCGTGGAACCCGCCGGCAACACCGCCCTGCTCGGCGCCAAGATTGCTCTGTTCGCGCCCGACCCCTCGTTCCGCGAGATCCGCGCGCTCGTCCGCCACGTCCCCCTCGGCGCCGACCCTGAGTTCCAGGACCGGTACGTCGAGGCCATGCCGTTTCCCTGAGGCGCTTGCCCAATCACCCCACCGCCTTAGTGGATATCTCTTCATCAACGGGTCTGGAATCGAGCCATGTTTCGTGGAAGACCCCTGCGGATATGCGGCCGTAAACGGCATGTGCGATGGGGGTCGGGGAAATCGAGGTGGATGCGCCACCGCCACCGCCTGTACTCACCGTTACCGAGATCTCAGCGGGACGGTTGTTGACGCCAAAACGCTGAAGCCTGTTCCGGCCGCACTGGTGATCGCCAGCCGCGCGGGCGCCCCGCCGTTTACCAGGAACACGTAATCGTGCGGCGATGGCCAAATCAAGATCGACAACTGTTACCTGGCCTGGGACAGCTCGGGCAACCTGCGATTGTATGGCCAGAACGGGTACGCGGCCGCCGCCGGAGTGCTCGGCCAATCCGCCACATTGTGGGCAGGAAACTGTTCGATCAACCTGGCCAACTCACGCCTCTCCACGCCGTCCGGAAACCCCAAGGCGCTGGTACTGACGCTCAATATCACCTTCCCGGACCAGGCATACCTAACCACGCAAGACACCGATATCGTTCCGGAGTTTGTGGGGCCGCACGAAGTCTATGCCTGGGGCACCAGTGCCGAGGGCCTCGCCACCGGCCAGGTCGATCTCGGTTCGCTGGTCGTCAGCCAAGGCCAAGACTTCACCTTGCAGGTGGCGCCGGGCGGAGTCATCTCGATGGGGCCAGGCGCGACCCAGATCCTGACACTCACGGCCACCGGGCTGAACGGATTCAACGGCAGCATCGCCCTTTCTCGTACCCTGCAGCAGGGTTCGGTTTGCTTCGCGGTGACCAGCGCGCCCTCCTCTATGCTGGCGAACTCACAAGCCAGCATCGTAGTGCAAAACTACTGTTCGTCGTCGGAGAGCGGCCTCAATGGATATCTCTTCATCAACGGGTCTGCGATCGGGCTCCGCCGCGGCATCACCAACGGAGCGCTGATTGGCGGCGTCAATCTGGTGACGGCGGCCGGCGGGGACATCAGCGTGGGAGTGGGCATACCTTCCCCGGCCGTGCTGAGGCCGCAGGGCAGTGTCACGTATCCGGTGACTGTGAGTTCGGTAAACGGCCAGGCTGGCTACGTCAATCTGTCGGTTTCCTCGGCGACGAGCCTGCCGGCCGGGGTGAGCTATGGGTTTTCGGCGCCGCAGGTGTATCTGAGCGGCTGGGGAAGCACCGCGACCAGTTACCTGACGGTCAACAGTTCGGCCAGCACGCCTCCGGGATCCTACATCTTGCTGCTCAACGGGCAACTCGCCAGCCCGTATGGCAGTCCGGTGCGTTCGGCCAGCTTTGCGCTCTCCACCCAGGTGAACACATTCCAGGTGACGTCGGTGACGGGCAGCGCGATCGTGCATAATACGGGACAGGAGGTGCAGGTCACGCACAACGTTCCGGCGGGGAATGCGCCCACCTTCACCACGTGCGACACCGCCGACCCGAGCGTGACGTGCCGGGTGATTTCGACGAGCGCGAGCACGGTGACGCTGGGGATCACGGCCGGTACGAGCGCGGTGCATGGCACGCGGGTGTTGAGCTTGAACGGGGGCAGGGCGGCGGTGCACGCGGCGATCGCGGATGCTTACGGGAGGACGCTCGGGAACCTCTCGCCATCGAGTATTCAAGCGGGCGCGCCTCCCACGTTTGGGACGCTTAGCATATCGGGCATGAATCAATGTGAGAGCGGGTCGATCTGTGATCCGGAGGTGATCGTTGACGGCCCTGTTGAGGCAGACATGACCACTTGGAGTACCAACTCCATTTCGCTGATACTGTACGCGGATGCGTCGACTCCTGGAGGCAGCTATGGCGTCTGGGTCAATCTGTGTGGTGGGTATTGGGACGCCTTTGACGACCCCAATTCGACATGTTTGGTTGGCCCGGCGTTCCTCCAGGTGATCGCAGCGCCCTGCAACTCGCCAACAGTGTCGATTCTGTCGCGCCCCATACAGATTCAGACGACAGCGACTCCATGGCTGTACACCGCCACGCTCACGAGCTACACTTCACCAATAGGTGGGACCTATCAGTGGACAACGAGCAATCCATGGAACAGCTCGACCAACACCGGAATGGTTGAGTTTACCAACGGCGTGAACGCCGCCCAGGTGACGCTTCTAATCCATTCCACTAACGACAAAGCCACAATTACTCTCACCTATAGAAGCCCTTGCGGGGCGACCGCGGCCGACTCGTTCACGTTCGCGCTGGGGAACGACACAACGGTCGTGGCTTGGGTGGACGGGAACCAGATCACTCCTCCCGATCCCACGCCGCTGGGTCCGAATGACCCAATTGCCCAGGACCTCTCGTACGGTCTGCTTTCCTGCGCCAACCGCATATACTCGTGGCGCGACAGTGGAAAGCGAGGCTTCGGCGTTGGCACCAACGGCCTGACGAGCGCGGAAATCCTTTTCGCCAACCAGTTCCTGATCCACGGGAGCGCGAACTATCTAAATAGGATAACGGGCACCTACGGTACACCGCCGGCACAAATGCCAGCCGACCAAGGTAGCTTTATTAACGCCGGTGATTACAGACTCTACCAGCGCTTTCAGGCGTATTACGAACTGACGGCGAGTGGAGGGATCAGCTCGGCAAAATTCATCGGGCCGGTACAAGCCCTGACAGGCACCACGCCGGAGCCGTGCACCGGCCTGCAACTTCTTTCCCTGCCAGTAGAAACAAACTCCCTCAATGGGCAATACAAACTCACGTCCGATGGCACCCTCGTCTACCAGGTGAATGAGGCTAGGGTCGGGTCCGATGGTCAAGCAGTCAACCAGTTTCTCAACGGCCCGGCCGGCGGTGACTTCACAACCACCACGCCTTGGATCTGGTCCGTAATCCAGTTCGACGCGAATGGCAAAACGCAAGCATGGACGCAGGGCGGTACGTCCAACAATATCGGGCTGTTTCCCGCATATCAGGTCTACACTAATGGCTTCGCTGTCCCGCCTATTGCGAAGGGAACTCAAGGGAATCTTGCGACCTTTACCGGATTGAACTCCACATTTCAGTACAAGGGACCTCTATGAACCGTGTCGACTTCTCAAGAATGGTAGCCGTTTTCGTACTTTCGCTTCTTCTGATCGCCTCTCGCGGCGGCGCTCAGACCGAATTGGAGGGGCTTTTCGCGCGCCTCTCGGAGCGTCCGCTAGATCGCAGAGTGATCTGGAAGCTGGAAGGCCACCCGGCGGATGCAAGAATAATACCTGCGCTGCGGGAAGCCTTCGAAAAACGGGAAGCTCAGGAGGAAAAGCAATGGATCGCAGTGGCCCTGCTGCGGCTGGGCGAGAGGTCGGACCGGTACTATCAGTTTCTGGCCGGTTTCGCAACCGAGGCGATCGACGACCGGACGCCCTTGTTCGTGAAGTACGACAGTCAGGGTATGCCAATCCGAGGGCAATTCAGCGCCGAGTTTGAGAACTGGTGCGCGATCAACCACAAGGATCCAAGGGCAGTGGCCGCAAAGCAGCTCTATGGCTACCTACAGGACGTCCTGTTCCTGGCGGAAGCCGAGGATGCTCGCGCGGATGGGCTGTTTCGTCGAGGACTCGATTCGCCCAATCCAGGGGTCGTCGGGTACTCGGTGCAGGGCCTCGGCCGACTGAACGACGTGTCGGCGATCCCCCTCATAGCGAAGACCGTCGAGCATCTCCCGGCCCATGATCTCGGGACGCTGTTGATGAATTTGCCGTGGTATACCCGGCCGGAGGCCTACCAACTGATGGAGCGCCTGGACCCGGATCCGAAGGCCCGAAAATTCCGCATGGATGAGGTCGAGCGGACGCGCCTTTTTGAGAGGCAGGCTATTCAAGCGCGAACAGGCCGGGCTGCGCCCAAATGAATCAAGCCTGCTCGGTGTCAGGAGGGCGCGTTGGCGTCTGGCCGGTTTTGGAGGCAAAACCATGGTGTTGTTGATACGGTTTTTGGCATTGATTTTGATCCTAGCGGCTTTGGTCCCCGACGGTGCTATCGCCCAAAGCTCCGCTGCCGGCTCAATCTCCGGCCGCATCCTCTCCGAAGAAGACCGCGCCCTGCATGCCACTCTAACGCTGTCCTTCGCGGCTGCCCGCGGTTATCCCGCGCCGCCGCGTCGCGTGCTCACCGGCACGAACGGCACCTTTACATTTTCGCGTCTGCCGGCCGGGAAGTATGCGCTTTGCGCGCAGGTGGCAGTTTTGGAGTCGTCGCCCGCGAATTGTCCGTACGTGGATACGTGCGCCTGGGGGTCAGGACAATCGCCAATTGATCTGGCCGCCGGGCAGCAGCTCGCCGGAATCGTGTTCACCGCGCCGAAAGGCGCATGGCTGAACGTGCGCGTGGCGGACCCGGACCACGTGCTGCCGCAGGCGGTTCCAACCAAGGGGCCGGCGGGAATGGGGCCGGAGCTTCAACTCATACTGAAAGGCCCAGACGGCTTGTACCGCCACGCTCGGTTTGCCTCCCAGGACAACGGCGGCCGGGACTACCAAGTCGCGATTCCGTTGAAGACCGCCATTGGCATTAAAATCACCAGCACCGTGGCAAACCCCTTCGACCAAAGCGGGAACCAGATCCAGGAAAAGGATGAGGTTGGAGTCCAGCCGGCTACACCAGCGGAACTTGGCCCGGTAAGCTTCACGCTGCACCGCAAGCAGTGATCTCTCGCCGCCGGCGCCAGCTATGCGCCGGTTACGGTGAGTGTGAACGTGTCGCAGAACCCGCCGGCATCGGTCACCAATCAGGCGGCCGTTTCCGGCGGAGGCTCGGCCGGCGCCAGCAGCAGCAATGCGACCACGGTCAATGCTCTGCTCCGGTACGCCAACCCGCTAGCTTTCGCCACCTCGGCCAGCGTCGTAGGAGGAGTGGCCACCACCATGACTGTCACCTATGCCAGCGACAATGCTCCAAGCGACATCGCCTCCGGGCAAGTCAAAATCGATAACTGCTATCTGGCATGGGACCGTGCGGGCAACCTGCGGTTGTACGCCGCCAGCCCTGGCTATTCGGACGCCACCGGAGTGCTGGGGCAATCCTCCACACTATGGGCGGGAAACTGCAAGATCTGACCCATTCATTCAATGCCTCATCGCCCAGACTTACGAAGCCATGGGCAACCGCGAAAAGGCTCTGGAGTTTTACAGGAAAGCGGCTGACAGCCCAGCCCACAGCGTGCCGGCAGCCTTTGCTCGCCCGTTCGCAACGCGAAAACTACCGTAGGCAGCCACCAGCCGCTACCAATCGAGAGGCGGTCTGGTCTGGAAGAGTCTGCCCGGATCGGGGGGCTCCGCGGCGGCGCCGGGCGAGTCCTTCCGGATCGTTTCGACGATCGCCACTTCCGCCAGCGCTTCCTGCTTGCGGCCCAGCGCTTCGTAGGATTGCGCCAGATCGTGGTGCGCGTCGATCCAGCCAGGGCGCAGCCGGATGGCATTCTGTTGCCGTTCCACCGCAGTCTGGTAATTGCCCTTGCGGAACGCGATTTCGCCGGCGAGCGTCTGGATCCACGGGTCCGCCGGCGCCAGCGTTAGCGCTTTGCGGGCTGCGGCCTCGGCGTCATCGATCCGGTCCGGCGCGGAGCGAAGCGTGCTGTCCGCCAGATAGAACCAGGCTTCGGGACTGCGTGCTCCCAGCGTGACCGCCGTCTCGAGCGCTCGCCGCGCCCCGTCAAAATGTTCATGGGCCGCCAGAACAATCCCGCGCGCCACCCATACGGCGGCGCCTTCCGGCCAGCGGCGCTGAATTCTATCCAGCAAATGTTCGGCTTCCTCGCTTTGACCTGACCGTTCCAACAGCGTCGCCCTGACGAGCGGAATTTGCGGGTCCTGCGGCAGCGTCTGTTCGGCCCGGTCCAGCAGACGCAGAGCCTCTGGCCCGCGCCGGTTCCGGCTCAGCAAAACCGCTGCCTGCCAGTACAAATCGGGGCGTTTTGGGGAAGCCTGGATGGCCTGATCCATCGCCGCGATCGCATCCCCGGCTTTTCCGGAGGCATCCAGCATTTGCGCGCGGGCCAGATAGTAATCGCCGTTCCGGCGGGATGGCGGCACGCGATCCAAATGCCCGAGTCCTTCGTCAGGCCCCTTGGTATGGAAGGTGGCCATGGACAGGTCCAACTCCAGGCCTGCCGAGGGATCGGCGGCGGCGGCCTTGTCCAGCAGTTCCCTGGCGGGCGAATACTGCCTCGCTTCGAGAAGCGCGCGCCCGGCGTCGGCCAGCACGGCTGCGCCCGGCTTCATACCCGCGATCACCCGGGCGGTGGCGGTGGCCTGATCCATCTGGCTTTCTTCCAGGGACAATTTCAGATAGTGCAGTTGTGCATTGGCGTCGCCGGGATTGTCGCGCACCGCCTTTTCCACCCGCGCCCGGTAGTCGGCGCGCTGCTGTTCGGGCGACAGGCTCAGGTAGTGCATCAGGTCTTTCGGTGCCTGCGTGGGGCGCCGTTGGCGGTAGCGGTCCATCAGCACTTCGGACTCGGCATCCTGACCCGCCTCCGCCAGCGCGCTGCCCAGGTGAAGCTGTATGGTCGATTCGTCAGGCGCCAGCTCGGCGGCCCGGCGCAGAACGCGTATGGCATCCGTCAATCGGTCCAGAGCCCGATAGGCTTGCCCCAGGCGATCCAGAATCATCCCGTTGGTGGGCTCGCTGGCGGCTGCCGATTCCAGGTCCGGAACCGCGGACTCCGGCTTCCCCTGGACATAGTTCAGCGCGCCCCGGGCCGAACGCGCGGCCACGAAATCCGGCTTCAGCTCCAATGCCTTATCGAGGCTGGCCAGTCCCTTGGTTGGATCGCTGGTGCTTTGGGCGAGGCCGAGTTCATAGTGCCCGATCGGGTCGTCGGGATGGCGCGCGATATACCATTCCAGGTCCGCCATGCCGCTGTCGAATTGCCGCAGATGAATTCTCGCAAATCCACGCTCGCGGCGGGCCGTGTCGTCGTTTGGCGCGAGTGCCGCATAGCGGTCCCAGGCCGCCGCCGAGTCCTCGTTCGCCTGCAGCTCACCAGTGGTGACGGCGATCAGCCTTTGCACGTCGGCGCGCCGTGGGGCCAGCCGGGCCGCCTGCGCCAGCAAGCGCAGGGTAGGCTCGGGTTGCCTGAGGGCACTGTAAACGAAAGCCAGACTATAGAGCGCGTCCACGTTGTTGGGCTGCTGGCGCACCGCCGTCTCCAGGACATCGCGCGCGCGCTCGTAGTGGCGGGCATAGCAAGCTACCACGCCCAGGTCGTACAGCACATGGAAGTTCGAGGGGTCCGCCGCGAGCGCATGGGTCAGGAAAGTCTCGGCCCGGTCATACACCCCGGCCTCGGTCAGCGTCCACCCGATGGAGGCGCTGAGACTGGCGTCGTTCTGCGTGGCCGAGGACAAGCGAGCGAACAACGTGTCGCCTGCCTGGCGATCGCCGCTCAGGTCGAGGGCGGCTAGCCTCAGGACTGCCACTTCCGGGGCCTCCCGTTGGTTTCGAGGCAGGCGGTCGAGATGGCCGAGCGCTTCTTTGGCATGGCTGGCATCCTTCCATTTCAGGGCCAGTTGCGCCAATTGCAGGTTCGAGTAGCGGTCGGCAGGATCGATAGCGAGCGCCTTCTGAAAAGCGTCGCGGGCGCCCTTTTCGTCACCGGCGATCAGCAAGTGGTTGCCGTATTTACCGAGGACGCGGGCGGAGCCGGGCGCCGCCGCGATTGCCTGCCGGTGCACGGAATCGGCCTCGGCGAATTTCTTCTGGCTGTCGAGCGCCATGCCGAGCAGGCTGAGAGTCTCGGCATCGTTGGGATGCCGCTTCAGCTCATCGCGAAGCTTCTGTTCGGCGCCCGGGAAATCTCCTCGTTGTAGAGCCGCTGCGGCGTCTTGCAATGCCGCGTTGGCATCCGCGCCCCGCCCGCACGGCAGGCAGAAGAGCGCGAGGACAAGCGGCGCCAACAAGCATAAAGGATGGGACACCCGGCGGCTCACACGGACTCCAAGGCCGATTGTACGCCATTAAGCCGGCGCGCTCACGAGGCGCATCGGCGTCATACAATGTTTCTTAGACCAGTCACCGCCCCCTTTTGATCCCGGAGTGTGGAGTCTGTCGAAGAAGAAGCCCAGACCACAGCCTCAGCGCCAACTCGAGCCTCCCCAGCCGCAATCCCCCGGTTTTTGGGAGACGCGTGTGCTTCCGGTCTTGCAAAAACGGCCGTTGCCGCTGGCTCTGTGCCTGATCGCGATCGCCTGCGTGCGCATCGCTGCCACCTGGACCGTCTTCGCCAATACCGGTGACGAGCCTTCGCACGTGGCTTGCGGGCTGGAGTACCTGGCGGATCGCGTTTACCGGCTGGAGACGCAGCATCCGCCGCTGGCGCGCGCCATGGCTGCGCTGGGACCATATCTCTACGGGGCGCGGCCGCGCGGGCTCGGGGACCACGTTCGCGAAGGCATGGCCATCATCAACTACCAGGGCCACCCGGAGCTGATCCTGAACCTGATGCGGGCCGGCGTGCTGCCGTTCTTCTTCGTCGCCAGCCTGGTGGTGTTCTTCTGGGCGCGGCGCGAGTTCGGTGAAGCCGTCGCCGTGGTGGCCACCGGCCTGTTCACCTTGCTCCCGCCGGTGCTGGCCCACGCCGGCCTGGCCTGTACCGACATGGCGCTGGCCGCATCCGTGGGCGTCGCGTTCCTGGCCGCGATCGGTTGGGCGCGCACGCCCACCTGGCAAAACGGCCTGCTCCTGGGAGCGGCCTCCGCGATGGCCGCGCTTTCCAAGTTCACGTCGATCGGCTACCTTCCGGCGGCCGCGGCGTTCGCGCTGCTTTTCTATGTCGCCATCGAGCGGCCTGGAATGAGCCGCCTGGCAGCACAGGCGCGGGAGCGGGCAGCGACGTTCGGGCTCGCCGCCGGCACGGGTACCCTCCTGGTCTGGGCTGCCTACTGGTTTTCGTTCGGCAAGCCGGCCGGCTGGAACTTCGCGCTTCCGGCGCCGGAGTTCTTCGACGGAATCCGCTGCGCCCTTCACCACAACCGCATCGGCCACCCGGCTTATTTGCTCGGGCAGTTCAGCAACACGGGCTGGTGGTATTACTTCCCGGTGGCCCTGGCCGTGAAAACGCCGCTCGGCTTCCTGGCGCTGTTGGGCGCCGGCCTCTACCGATGCTGGATGCGGCGCGCCAGCCTGGCATACTGGCTGCCCGTGGCCTTTTGTCTGGGGATCCTGGCGCCCGCGATGACGGCCAACATCAATATCGGAGTGCGGCACATTCTGCCCATCTACCTCGGATTTGCGATCGTCACGGCTCTGGGCGTGGTGCACATGGCACCGGCTAAGTGGCCCGGATGGACCGCGGCTGCGCTGGTGCTTTGGACAGCCGCATCCGGCGCCGTGAGCCATCCCGACTACCTGGCTTATTTCAACGAACTGGTGCGCGGCGAACCCGACGCCGTCCTCATCGATTCCGACTACGACTGGGGCCAGGACACCAAGCGCCTGGCGCGCCGCCTACACGAGTTGGGAGTCACGGAAGTTTCGTTCGGAAGCCTGGGCGCAATCGACGATCGGTACCTGCAGGTTTTTCCCGGCTTGCCGAAGGTGAAGAAGATTAATCCAATCGAGCCGGCCGAGGGGTGGACCGCCGTGAATCCGACCATCGCGCGCGCTACCCAATACGGGCTCAACTACCGCTACCCCAACCTGAAGCCATGGTTCGAGTATCTGGAGCCGAAAGAGAGGGTGGGCACGATCCGGCTCTACTATGTGCCGCCGGGTTCATTGCCGCGGCACTGAGAACGAATGTCTACGCATGTCTAAGAAGAAACCGACACCGCGAGCCGGCGCAGCACCGCAGCCACTGAAGCCGCGGACACCGGGCTTCTGGGAAAGCACGGCGCTGCCGTTTTTGGAGAAGCGCTCCCTGGCCGTGGCGTTGTGCCTGGTGGCTTTGGCCGCCGTGCGGATTGTCTCGACCTATGCCGAAACCGGTCTTACCTGGGACGAGCCCGGCCACATGGCCTGCGGCATGCAGTACCTCGCCCAGCACGTCTACCAGTACGAGGCGCAACATCCGCCCCTGGCGCGCTTGATGTCGGCTCTGGGCCCTTACCTCGACGGCGTCCGGCCACTCAACGGAAATAATCAGGACCTCGAGGGCGTGGCCGAGATGTACCAGAGCGGCCATCCGGAGCGCGAGCTGAACCTGATGCGCCTGGGCATTCTGCCCTTCTTCCTGCTGGCCGCCGCGGTGGTGTACTTGTGGGCGCGCCGCCATTTCGGCAACGCCGTGGCCGCCGTGGCGTGCGGGCTATTCACGCTTCTGCCCCCCGTATTGGCCCATGCGGGTGTGGCCACCACCGACATGCCTCTGACCGGTTGCCTGACCGCCGCGTTCTTTGCGCTGCTGCTGTGGGCCGAGGAACCGGCATGGAAGCAGAGCGTTCTGCTAGGCCTCGCCACGGCCCTGGCCGTGGTCTCCAAATTCAGCGCGCTTGGGTACTTCCCGGCTGCTGCCGTCTTGTCGCTGCTGGCGTATATCGCGGTGGAGCGGCCGGGGATCCGCGGGCTGGCCGCCGCCGCCAGGCAGAGAGCCGTTCCTTTTGGGTTGGCCGTGCTCACGGGGGCCGTGACGATCTGGGCGTTCTACTCCTTCTCGTTCGGCAAGGTGCCGGGATGGAACATCAGCCTGCCGGCGCCGCAGCTTTTTGCCGGTGTCGATGATGCGCTGAATCATACTACCCGGGGTCATCCGGCGTACCTGCTGGGCGAACTGCGGCAGACTGGCTGGTGGTATTACTTTTTGGTGGTGCTGAGCGTGAAGACGCCGATCGGCTTTCTGCTGCTTTGCGGCATCGGTATTCTTGCCTGTGTCCGGGAGCGCGCCAGGCTGGTTTACTGGCTGCCGCTGGCGTTCTCGATGGCCATCCTGATCCCGGGGATGACCAGCAAAGTGAACATCGGAGTGCGCCACATCCTGCCCATCTATGCCGGCTTCAGCATTGTGGCGGCGATCGCGGTAGTGGACCTGATGCGCCGCGCCGGCGCCCGGATGTGGATGGGCTTGGCAGGGGCGGCGCTGGTGCTCTGGCTGGCCTTCTCCGGGGCCATACAGCATCCGAATTATCTGGCCTACTTCAATGAGTTCGGCGGCAGCCACCCGGAGCGCATCCTGGTGGATTCGGACCTCGACTGGGGGCAGGATACCATCCGTCTGGCGCGCCGCCTGAAGGAACTGGGCGCGACCCAAGTGAACTTCAACACCCTGAACCAGACTGCCGACCGCCTGACGATTTGGCCGGGATTTCCGCCGACGACCGGTATCAATCCGATCAAACCGGCCGAGGGCTGGACGGCGGTGAGCCCCACCATGTGGCTGGTCCGGGAGTACGGCCTGGAGCATCGCTACCCGAACCTCCAGCCGTGGTTCGCGTACCTGAAGCCGGTGGAGCGGGTAGGTTCCTATTTCCTTTACTATCTTCCGCCGGGATCGATCCCGCCGGATCGTTGAGATGGACCGGCCGGTTTATTTGGATCTCTTCTTGAGTGCTTCCACGGCTTCGGCTTTTTCCTGGGTCCGAGCGGCGCCGAGCATGTTCGCGAGCGAGTAATTGCCCTCATGGCAAGCGTACTCGTATAGCGGCCCGGGCGCTCTGCCCATGGCGATCTCGCCGGTCCACGGTTTGGTGAATGCGGTCGGATCGTCTATGGTGAACCGGTACTGGAGAGTATCCGCGCCGGTGCGGGTGAAACGCTCGATTACATGCAGGTTCTGGTCCGATCCACGAAAGTGAGTCTTGTCGGTGAAATTGGTGGTATCGACCACGAGCGTGTCGCCCTCCCAGTGTCCGGTCGAATCGCCCATCCATTGGCGGATGGCTGAGGAGATGTGCGGACGTCCGTCGACCGGGATGATCCGCACGTCGTGAATCATCTCGACGTCGATGGCGACATAATCGCGCGTCTGGACGATCCGATAGTTATTGTTGTAGGGGCCAGGAACCATCGGAGGTCCGGCGGTCGGCCACAAAACGCAACGGACCGGCAACGGGAAGTCTTCCGGCCCATCGGGCAGTCCCCGCTGACCCGCCGCTCGCGCCGCCGCCGCCTCGCGCGCCGCGGGCGTTAGCGGAGGCACCTTTCCGTCAGCGGGGTCCACGACAATCGAGGTACGCAGGTTCGGCGCCACCTTGGTTCCACGCTCGAACCAGGCCTCGTTATACGCGCCGCCCACATCCTCTTGCGGGGTGGCGCCGCGACGGTCTCGATTGGACCGATCGAGCATCGTCTTGGTGAATGTCGCGGCTTCCTCTGCGGTGAAGAACTCTTTCCCGGCAAACTCGGCCGGGCGTTCGAAGGGCGTGAGGCTGGCGTTGCTCCAGTCCCCGCGCAGGTCCGGTTGGCCGTCGGCAGTTCGTGGAACTGTCCAGGCTTTCGCAGTCCTCGCCGGAGTCTGGGCCACCACTGGTGAGGGGGCCAACGCCACGGCTGCGGCCGCCAAGAGACCTATGATTATGGCCTGAAACCGACCTAGCATCTGATGGACCCTCCTGTGCCTGGTAGTATACACCTTCAAACGGTTGCGGAACCCGACAACGTTTACGCAGCCCTCAGTTACCGCTACATCCCAAATGGCCTATCATTGGAGTATTGCGGATCGAGTTCTGAGGGAATCGATGAAGAACGGCACTAAGGGATGCATCGTGATTTTGGGGGCCGCGCTCGTATTGTCGGCTGCCGAAGAGGCGTTGGCGCCGCTTGGCGCCTACACGGCCATGGAGCGGCGCCACTGGGCATTTCAGCCGCGGAAGGACGTGGCCCCGCCCACGTTTGCCGACGCCGCCGGTAAGGCTTGGGTTCGTACACCGGTCGACGCCTTCATCCTGGCGGGCCTGCGCAAGGCCGGCCTTCAACCGGCGCCCGCCGCCGACCGCGCCACGCTGGTCCGGCGCGTTACTTTCGACCTGACCGGCCTGCCGCCGACGCTGGACGAGATCGACGCTTTTGTGCACGATCCATCTCGCGACGCCTGGGAGAAGGTAGTGGACCGTCTGTTGGCCTCGCCCCACTACGGCGAGCAGTGGGGCCGTCACTGGCTGGATGTGGTTCGCTTCGCCGAATCCGATGGCTACGAGTACGACATGCACCGGCCCGATGCCTGGCGCTACCGCGACTACGTGGTCCAGAGCTTCAACGAAGACAAGCCGTATGCCGAGTTCGTGAAGGAGCAACTGGCGGGCGACGAGATGGACGCCGGCAACCACACCTACCTGGTGGCCAGCGGGTTCAACCGCCTGGGACCCCTGCGCAAAAATGCCGGCAACCAGGATGTGGCCAGCTCACACAACGAAGTGCTGACCGAGATGACCAACATCGTGGGTGCGTCCTTCCTGGGGGTCACGGTGGGGTGCGCGCGCTGCCACGATCACAAGTTCGACCCGTTCCGGCAATCCGATTACTACCGCATGCAGGCCCATTTCGCTCAGACCCAGCCCAACGACCTGGTGCTGGCCAGCAAGGAGGAACAGGACGCCTGGAAGGCCAAGGCCGATCCGGTGCAGCGCGAAATGCGCCGTCTCCAGTCCCAGTTGCGGCGCGCGCCCGATGGGGAAAAGGCCGCGATCGAGATGCAGCTCGAAGCGCTCGACGACAAGATGCCCGCGCCGCTGGCGGCCATCTACACCGTGGCAGACGACCCCCAAAAGGCGTCGCCCATCAAGGTGCTGTTCCACGGCGACTATCTGAACCCGGTGGCCAAGGTCGGTGTGAGGCCGCTGGGCATCCTGCTGCCCGAGGGCACGCCGGAAGCGCCCATCGACGAAGAAAAGCCGCGGCTCAAACTGGCGGAGTGGATCGTCGATCCAGCCAATCCCCTGACCGCGCGCGTGATGGTGAACCGGATCTGGCAGGATCATTTTGGGCGCGGCATCGTATCCACGCCGAACGATTTCGGCCGCATGGGGACGCGGCCCTCGAACCCCGAATTGCTGGACTGGCTGGCCAGCCGATTCATCGAAGGCGGGTGGAAGATCAAACCGATCCATCGCGCGATTCTGCTTTCCAGCGCGTACCGCCAGTCGAGCATCTCGCCCATCGAAAAGGCCGCCGCGGAGAAGGATTCCGAGAACGCGCTGCTGTGGAAGTTCAGCCACCGCCGCCTCGAGGCCGAAGAGATCCGCGATGCCATGCTGGCGGTTTCCGGACGTTTGAACATGAAGGCCGGCGGGCCGAGTTTTATGGTGCCGATCGATCCCGAGCTGGTACTGTCGCTCAAGCGGCCGCAGTATTGGGTGGCCACCCGCGACAAGAGCGAGTACGACCGGCGCACCCTTTACATGATCTACAAGCGCAACCTGCGCCTGCCGTTCGTGGAGGTCTTCGACGCGCCCGACACGCTGCTTTCCTGCGCCCGGCGCGAGCAATCGACGCACGCCCCGCAGGCGCTGGAACTGCTCAACGGCAAGACCTCGAACGACCTGGCCGGGACCTTCGCCGCGCGCCTCTTGAAGGAGCGCGACACGCCCGCCGCGCGGGTCGATTACGCCTGGCGCCTGGCCGCCGGCCGCGCCCCCAGCGCGGACGAGAAGGCGCTGGCTTTGAAATTCCTGGGCGATGCCCCGGGCGCCTCCTCCTCCGATCCCGCCAAGGTGAAAGAGTTCGCCCTGGCCGTCTTCAACCTGAATGCATTTCTCTACGTGAACTGATATGGCCGAACACATAAGATACGCCCGTAACCGCCGCGAGTTTCTGACCGATTGCTTCTGCGGCGCCGGTTCGCTGGCCTTCGCCTCCATGCTGGCCCAATCGCAGGCGCGCGCCGCCCGCTACAATCCATTGGCGCCCAAGCCGCCACACATGCCCGACCACGCCAGGGCCAAGGCGTTCATCTTCGTCTATATGGCGGGCGGCCCGTCGCACCTCGAGACCTGGGACCCCAAACCGCTGCTCAACCAGCTCGATGGCCAGAAGCGCCCGGCCGAGTTCGGCGACGTGAAATACCAGAACGTCAACGCCGATTCACGCATCCTCGGCTGCAAACGGACCTTCCAGAAGTCAGGCAAGTCCGGCATTGAAGTCTCGGACCTTTTCCCGTACCAGGCGCAGGTGGTGGACGAGCTCTGCATCATCCGTTCGATGCATGGCGACATGGTGGTGCATTCGGCGGCGCAGTACCAGATGATGACCGGCCGCGTGATACCCGGATTCCCGGCCATGGGAAGCTGGGTGGTCTACGGGCTTGGGTCGGAGGCCGAATCGCTTCCCGCCTACGTGGTGATGCCCGACTCCGCCGGAGCGCAGGAAGCCGGCCTGCCGATGTACCAGCACGGCTTTCTGCCAGCGGTCTATCAGCCGACGATGCTGCGGCCGGGCGCCAAGCCGGTGCTCAACCTGGACCTGCCGAAGGGTGTGTCGCTGAGCGAGCGGCGCAAGACCATCGACCTGATCCGCTCGCTTAACGAGGCCAACCTGCCGGGCGAAGACCCGGAGTTCGCGGCGCGCATTTCGGCTTACGACACGGCGTTCCGGATGCAAACCGAAGCGCCGGAGGTTTTCGACATCAGCAAGGAGCCGCAGGAGACGCTGGACCTCTATGGGGTGGGCGACCCCAAGACCGACGACTACGGCCGCCGCTGCCTGCTGGCGCGCCGCATGGTGGAAAAGGGTGTTCGGTTCGTGTGCGTGGTGTCGGGCGGCGGCGCCGCGGAAACCGAGTGGGACGCGCATGCCGACATCGAACGGAACCACATCAAGATGGCCGGGATGACGGACAAGCCCGTAGCGGCGCTGATCACGGACCTAAAGCGCCGCGGTCTGTTGGATTCGACGATTGTGCTGTGGGGCGGAGAATTCGGCCGGTCGCCCGAGTCGGAGAAGAGCAAAGGCCGCGACCATCACAATACCGGCTTTTCGATGTGGGTGGCGGGCGGCGGATTCAAAGGCGGGACGGTGTACGGCGCAACGGATGGGATCGGCTTGAAGGCCGTCGAAAAGCCCGTGCATTTCCGCGACCTGCACGCCACGCTGTTGTACCAGATGGGGCTCGACCAGGATGCGCTGAGCTACATGTACCTGGGGCGGAAGGAACGGCTGACCGAGGTGCGGGGCGAGATTGTCAAGGACATCATCGCCTAGCGTCCCGCGGGTGCTTGGGACCGGCTGCGCCAGAGGCCGGGCTGGAGTCCCCCATACACGGGCCCGGGGTGGCGCGGGCCTCCCGGCCGACGATAAACGGGACATCAATGTCCCGTTTGCAGGCTTACATTTGCTGAAAACAAAGGCCTTATGCTGTTTGCGCGGGACATTTTTGTCCCGTTTCCCGGTTTCTTTCTGAGAAAGATCTGTGGGAGGCGCAGGCCTCCCTAACGTCCATAATGGCACGCGGGGGTAGGGGCACGAAGGGTGCGAAGAGGTGGCGGGTTGCCGTAATCGGTTGATCTATATGGCAGTTACGGGTCCGAAAATATTTTTGAAAAACGTGTGACTGATAAGGAGGAATTGGCAGGAGCCTGGGTCATTCTTGCAAAGCAGAGGGTGCCGCTCCTCGCAAGCGCCGAAGGGCGGTCCCCGAGAATCGGTCATTAGGGCCGCAGCGCAGCACTGATCGTGCGAGGTGCCATTCGCGTGCGCACCTGGCGGCGCGCCGGAGGGTGGAGGAAGTTCCGCGGCTCGAGTTCTGGAGGCGGAGGTATCGCGCCTCAATCGAGTTGTGCGGGACGAAGGCGATTCGCGGCAGAGATGCGGTGCGTCTTCGACGAGGCGGCGCTTGCCTTCAGGTTTCGGCCGGAGGTCTGATCTGGGCTGCACTCGGACTCGGGAGCCCGTCACATAGAAGCACATCCATTGCCGATGCCGCAGCACTGGAACCGCTGATGCGATTCATCGACGTCGCGGGATCTGAGGCTGGCAAGATGAAGCGAGCGGCCCTGGTGTTGGTTGCCGGGCATTCCAGAGAAGCGTGACGCTGGCAAATCTCCGCTACGGGTCTGCGAAGATAGTTTGGAGCGATGTCGTGGTGAAGCCCGTTCGGATCTGCCTCTGGATAGGTACGGTAGTGGCCGGCCGGATAGCGGCGCAGGATGCGTCGCCCCCGGAACGCTGGAACCTGTATTTTCAGGCGACCTCGATTGGGCAGTATCACGGCGGCTTTCCGGCGAAGTACAGTTCCGATCTCAGCCTGGCGAACCATCGCGAAGCCGAGGTCTCGTTGACCTCGACACTTTTCTTTGGGCTGCGCCTGGCGGGCAACACGCAACTTTACTTCGATCCGGAACTGGCCGGCGGGCGCGGCTTCAGCGGCACCAACGGGATAGCCAACTTCCCGAACGGCGAAATGCCGCGGGTGGCGGCCGCCACTCCCAAACCCTATCTGGCGCGGCTCTACGTCACCCAGGATTTCGGCTTCGGCGATGCGCGGGAAGCCACCGAGTCCGGCCAAAACCAACTGGCCGGCAGCCGGCCCATGACGCGCTATTCCATCACGGTGGGCCGCTTCACGGTCACCGACTTTTTCGACAACAACCGGTACACGCACGATCCGCGCACCCAGTTCATGGGCTGGGGCATTATGTACAACGGCGCCTGGGACTACCCGGCCGACACGCGCGGCTACACCTGGGGCTGGGTGCACGAGTTCCACACGCGCCGCTGGTCCGTGCGCTATGCGAGCGTTGCCGAGCCGAAGACGGCTAACGGATTACGCTTCGACCGCCGGCTGCTGCGCGACCGGGGCGACCTCTTCGAAGGCGAAATCCGGGGCAAAAGCCGCGGCCACGACGGCACCATCCGGTTGCTGAGCTTCCTGCACCACACCGCTTCCGGGACGTATGCCGAAGCCATCCGGGTGGCCGAACAGACCCGCGACACACCCGACGTCACCGCCACTCGCCGCGTCGGCACCCTGAAGTACGGTTTTGGTGTCAGTGCGGACCAGGAAATCGCCAGGGATATCGGTGTGTTCGGCCGGCTGGGCTGGAACGACGGCAAGACGGAGAGCTTCGCTTTCACCGCCATCGACCGGCTGGCTTCGCTCGGTGTGTCGGTCAACGGCAGCCGGTGGAAGCGCCCGGAGGACACCGCCGCCACAGAAATCACGACGAGCGGGCTATCGGGAGTGCACCGGCTCTACCTGGCGCTGGGCGGGCAGGACTTCCTGATCGGCGATGGCGCCCTGAGCTACGCACGCGAGACCATCTCCGAAACCTACTACCGGGCGCGCCTGTTCCCGGGCCTCTTCGCCACACTCGACTTGCAGCACATCGACAAACCGGCCTACAACAGGGACCGTGGTCCGGTGTGGGCCGGCACGCTGCGGCTGCACGTGGAGTGGGGGAAGAAGTGATGCCTACGCCGACGTATCGATCGATCCCTGGCGCCCGGCTTCAAACCCCGCGATCCGGGCCT